>OGQE01000058.1_pt1 | contig 110745 bp, 77 predicted proteins | sample 1553131 | NCBI WGS metagenome assembly OGQE01 (sample SAMEA2579929, study PRJEB22360) | human gut metagenome | biome: human gut; feature: human-associated habitat; material: faeces | place: Denmark | collected 2008/2010
ATTACTTTGCAGCGTGATAGCGCAGCCAATTCTTCATTCTTCATTCATCATTCTTAATTCTTCAGCCATTCTTTCGGGAGAACTTCCTTTTCGCCCTTTTCATTGACCAGTTCCATTTGCAACACTCCTCCGTTACAATCGAAGTAACGTACTTCCATCGGATGCAGTCCGGCTTTCAACGCCTTCTGTACAATGATCTCAACCGGAGAGTGTGCTCCGTCATTATCGCCCAGCAGTTCGCCATCCAGTTTCAGTGTACTGCCATCATCCGAGAGAAGAGCGAAAGTATAAATACCGTCAGCAGGTACTTCCAGATAGCCGGTCAACACAAGGCCGATATCACCTTTCACTTCTTCGGGAATGGAAACAGATTCTACGATATATTCTCCATTCACGGGAGCTGTATCAATATCTTCACAAAGATTGCCGCGGAATTTATGCCATACAGCTTTCAATCCGGGATTCAGAGAAGTCCGGGCCATTACCGCTTCTGCATAAGGAGCTTTGACATACCGAGTACGTGCTACATCCGAAGGAGAACCGTCGGGACGGAAGGTACGGAAAGTAAAATCTGTCGTTTCCGTCACTTTCAGATTGCCTTCGTAAAGAGTAGATTGCTTCGTCGGCATGCTGCCGTCCGTAGTATAGCGAACTTCAATGCCGGGTAGCGGACAGGTTAAATCAACCGAAGTCTCATCAAGGAAAGCATTCACTTGATAGAATCCTTCCAGATCGGGTACCCGATAATTCAAACCCATTACGTCCATCCGCTTGAAGTGCGGAACAAGCTGGCGATAGAACTCTTCCAGATTCGGTTTTGCCTCCGGCTGTACCCAGGCTATTTCACTCAATGCCACCATACGGGGAAGAATCAGGTATTCGACACGCTTCATAGACGGAATCCATTCTGCCCAGAGATTAGCCTGTACACCCCAGAAACAATCTTTCTGTTCCGGAGACAGGCGGTCGTCCGCATACGGGTCATATGCGAGTATCTTCTTCACGGAGTTTTTATCCTGCGCATAATCAAAATAGAAATATTCATTCGGACAGGCAATCACTTTTTGTCCTTGTGAAGTGGCCATAGGCACCGCCTCTTTCGACCAGCTTCTCCACCAGGTAATGGCAGCATCCGAGGTCAGACCGTCGGCTACGACCTCATCCCAGCCTATCAGTTTCTTACCATTGGCCAGGAAGAACTTCTCCATATCACGCACAAACCATGCCTGCAATTCTTCCACAGATTTGAGTCCTTCCGTATGGATTCGTTTCTGGCAACGGGGACATTTCTTCCAATTGGTTTTCTCTACTTCGTCACCACCCATGTGTACATATTCATAAGGGAAGAGATCGAATATCTCTTTAAAGACGTCCTGACAGAATTCGAGAGTAGCATCTTTCCCCGGACAGATAGGAGAAGAAAAGGTTTCCCCCCAACCAATCAGCCCGTCACAAGCGAGATCGGGATATTGGGTGATGGCAGCCAAGAAATGTCCCGGCATATCTATTTCCGGAATTACATCAATTCCTCTCTGCGCAGCATAATCCACAATTTCCTTGATATCTTCGTGTGTATAGTAACCACCGTACAGGGTATCCCCTTCCACAATCCGTATCTTATTTTCCGGAATCAGGAAGTCGGTGTTATCCTCTTCTACTGCACGTTCCATACAACCACGATCGTGTTTATTGAACTTCCGCCACGCTCCCTTTTCCGTCAGCAACGGGTATTTCTCGATTTCGATCCGCCATCCCTGATCATCCGTCAAGTGCCAATGGAACTTATTTAGTTTATACAGGGACATCAAATCCAATACATGCTTCACCTCATCCTTATTCCAGAAATGGCGGGAGGCATCCAACATAAATCCCCGCCATTCAAAACGTGGTGAATCTTCTATCTGCACAGCAGGAATAGAAAAAGTCTGCTTCGTACCCTGCACTTCTATTTCGGCAGGCAAGAGTTGGTGAAGGCTGGCAATAGCGGAAACAATACCCGAATAATCTCCGGCTTCTATCTGAACAGACTCGGGGGTAGCCTGAAGCTTGTAAGAACCCGATTTTCCATCGGTTTGTTCCAGTTGAAGATAAATATCCGCCTGACCGGCCTCGGTCACTTCTACTGAGGTAGATACTATATTCCGCAGAATATCCTGCAAATATCCGGCAGCCGGAAATAAAGACTGATCGGAAACACCGATTTTCATTCCATCCTTTAAGACGAAAGCACCCGACTGTTCCGTCAGACTAACGGGGGTAGGTAAAATTGCGATCTCTTGCTTCACCGTAGGCGTACAAGAGGATAAAATACATGCTGATACAATCAGTAAAGAAGTACTTAGTTGTTTGAGCATAAGGTTAACTGTTTAATAAATTGATTACTTTGACTTTTATTGACTATCTATATATAATACAACTCAAACAGCAAAACTACTAAAAGAGAAAGAGAAGTTTTTAGTGATTCCCTACTAAATGCACACCCTAAAAGGGTGGATACAACCTGCCAACAGCTAAGATATCCTATTTTTAAGAACTTCCTCATTTATAAAACATCCGGGAAGCAATCGTTTCATCACATTCCCGGATGCATAGTCCGCTACTCTGGCATCGGAAAATAACAGACCGGCATTGTTATTAATAACTAATCTTTACTCCCGCAAAAAAACTTCTCGGAAGTGCGGGGCCATAGATATAGCCGGAATCCCGGTTAGCTCCCCTGTCGAAGTCCTTCTGATAAGATTCGAAGATATTCTGAACACCTCCGCTAAGCTGTAAATCTACCGTTTTATATAGCTTAAAGTCATAGGCTATTTTTACTCCCAGATCGAAGAATTTCGGTGTAAGTATCGCTTCTGCTTTCCGTTCGGGCATATCTCCCATCGCTGCATTTTCTGCTGTGATATCCATACGCTGCACAAGCATATTACCGGTATATGTACCGGATAAAGCTATTGACAGAGGTTTGATCGGAGTATAAGTAGCGGTAAAATAGCCATATGTATCGGGAGTACGGAAGATTTTTCTTTCTGCCGGGGCGTCATCGTGCCATTTATGCGCTTCATCATAGCGACTACGCTGCAATGTTAACCCGGCTTGTATTTGCAACAAGGAAAGATAAGCCAGTTTTCCTTCCAAGGTGATTCCCATTACTTTAGCCCCCGGGCCATTGCTGCGGGGCTTCACCAATATACCATCTCCCCGGTCATAGGGTTCTCCCAGTACAAAGACGTCAGTCAGTCTTGTATAGAATCCCTCCACCAGCAGATTAGTCTGAAAAGCACCGAAACGATGATACATATCGGCAGACATACTAAAACTCTGCGATTTTTCTTCCTTCAAATCTTTAGCACGCTCAATCATAGCGACCGTTCCACCTACATTTTCGATATGCATATCTTCATCAAATGCTTGTGGGGCACGGAAACCGGAGGAATAACTCAAACGCAGATTGATATTATCCGTAGGATTGAAACGCAAGTTGGCACGCGGGCTGAAAATGATATCATCCACCATATTGTGTTTATCCAGACGACCACCAATCAGAATCCCCCAGTGTTTGTTCTTCCATTCGTTCTGTAGAAAGGCACTGTAAATATTGACAGTCTGATCCGTGTGGCGATCGTACCCCCACATATTATCCTTCAACCGGTCGCGATTGTATTCAAGCCCTGCCGTCAGATCGGAAGGCATGAACAACAGTTTATCAAAGGAGTGTACATACTGCGCGCCGCCCATCGCAGTGAGGTCCGTCGTTTTTCCATATGCTTTGAGCGGGTCGTTACCAGGTCCGTAATAGCTGTCACGATCCGTATTAGCCGCTGAAGCGAATACACTTAAACGATTCTTCTCATCCGGTGAGAAATAATCGTACTTCAGGCTTCCGCCATCTATGGAGTGCTGTAACTGTTCGGCAATATGGGCTTCATGCGGAGGACGGTTCAGCATATCGCCGCCACGCCGGAACTCCTGCATATGATGGTATTCAAACGTCAGTTTAGAATAGGTGCTCGTTTTCAGGTAAGAGCGGAAACCTACCGTCTGATTCTTCAGTTTCGGAAGTTCTGTGAATCCGTCTCCGTCGTAATCATATCCCGACCGATGACGATTCTGCCCGAAAATATATAATCCGGCACGATGATCGTCCGTCACCAACGAAGCATTCAGCGAGGTGTTATTGTCAAAGGATGAACTGCCGCCTATGGAAGTAATTGTATGCGATAACCGGCCGGAGTTTCGCAAAGGCTCTTTCGTGATGATATTAATCGTACCTGCAATAGCCGATGAACCGAACAATGCCGATCCTCCTCCACGCATCACTTCCACACGTTCAATCATGCTGGCGGGAATCTGCTCTAAACCGTACACACCTGAAAGGGCACTGAACACAGGACGGGAATCGATGAGTATCTGTGTGTAGGGGCCATCCAGACCATTGATTCGGACTTGTTGGAAACCACAATTCTGACAGTTTGTTTCTACCCGCACTCCGGGCTGAAAATTCAGTCCCTGCGATAAGGTGGAGGAGTTAGTAGTCTCAAACAGCTTCAAATCGACCACATTCACCAAAGTCGGAGCCAAACGCCGTGTTGTCTCACTACGATTGGCAGAAACGACGACTCCGTCCAAAGCAATCGCGTCTTCTTCTATTTCGAAATTTTCTTCCAATGTTTTCCCTTTCTTCAAGGTTACATTCCGGCTGATCGTCTTATATCCTACCGAACTGATTTCCAGTACAAAATTCCCCTCCGGCAAGTTTTTCAGAAAATAATGTCCGGTAGCATCCGTTACCGTTCCGATAGTAGTCCCTTTCAGTGCTACTGTAATATACGGCAAATGTTCGTTTGTTTTTTTATCTAATATATGACCGATGATATTCGCATCAGATTTTCTCAGTTCAGGGTACTCCGGGTGCTCAGCCAATGCAGGCAACAGGGCACAACACAGGCTGACCAGGACTAAAAGATATTTTTTCATTGTCGTTAGTCTTTTAATGTTTTTAATCAGAAAATAATAAGGTAGCGGAAGCAAATAAAGTATTTGTTTCTGAATGATAAATATCTGCCTCCTAAAGTGTAGACTAAACGGCGGGAGGTGCCCTTAAAGAAACGACACCCGGGCAAGAGCACGCATATCGCATGCCTCGCGGACGGGTGAAAAGAATACATAATATAGATAAAACAGCAGCAACAAATAAAGGAATGATTCCGCTATCTGTTGTCAATACATGATTCAATAAATGAAGTAACTGGAACTCAACAGTCGTATGGCTGTGTTCACTGCCTTTCTTAAAAGGGTGTGAATGGACAATTGTTACACCATTTACCACATGGGAGTGGGTAAACAAAGTAATCCCTGCCATGTACGATATAAATAGTACAGGCAGAAAACACTTCATTATATTCAGGTATAATTGTTTCATTCGTTCGTTTTTGTGCAAGAAATCTAATATGTTTAGTTTTGCGTGACAAATATAGGGATTGTTTCACAGACGGACAATCCCTATATATAACGATTTTAGAGCTAAAAAGGTTCTTAAACCATTATTAATAGCTAATCTTCACGCCGGCAAAGAAACTTCTCGGCAGTGAAGGACCGTAAATATAGCCTGAATCACGGTCGGCTCCCTTATCAAAATCGTTCTGATAAGCATTGAAGATATTTTGTATTCCGGCGTTCACCTGCAGGTTCACTGATTTATATAGCTTGAAATCATAAGCCGCCTTCAATGCAATATCAAAGAAATCCTCCGTATTTACTGTTATCGGCTTATCCAGGAATCCGGGAACGGGTTCGTGAGGCACCAGCATCGAACCGGTATAGGTGCCCGAAAGAGCAATAGACAACGGTTTTACCGGAGTATAGGTTGCAGTAAAATAGCCGTAAGTATTCGGAGTACGCATCATCTTCTTCACTGCCGGAGCATCCGGATTCCATTCATGAGGCTCGCTGTAATGACTCTGCTGCAAAGTAACTCCTGCCTGAATCTGGAATTTATTCAGATAAGCCATCTTTCCTTCCAGTGTCAATCCCATGACACGGGCTCCCGGAGCATTATAGCGTGTACGTGTCAGTATACCATCTTTTACTTCACCGTCGGTCAAAGCAAAAACATCCGATAATTTAGTATAAAATCCTTCTACCAGAAAATTGATCTGGAATGCCCCGAAACGATGGTAAATATCTGCCGAAGCACTCAAACTCTGTGATCTCTCCTCTTTCAGATCCTTTGCAAGCTCAACCATTGCCACTTTTCCACCCACATTCTCTACATGTAAATCTTCATCAAAAGCCTGCGGCGCACGGAAACCGGAAGAATAGCTCAAACGCAGATTGATATTTTGTGTAGGATTGAAACGTAAGTTAGCGCGCGGACTGAATATAATATGATCAATCAGGTTATGTTTATCCAGACGGCCACCAAGCAAAAATCCCCAGCGATCGTTCTTCCATTCATTTTGCAGGAATGCGCTACCGATATTTACCTTCTGGTCTACTGTACGATGGTATCCCCACATATTATCTTCCAGCTTATCCTGATTAAATTCTATTCCGGCTGTCAGGTCAGAAGGCATGAAAATACATTTTCCGAAACTATAGACATACTGTGATCCTGCCATCCAGTTCAGGTCGGTGGTATTTCCATAGGCATTCAAGTCCTGTCTACCTCCATAATAGCTGTCACGATTGATGTGCTGTGCAGAGGCAAACACATTGAAGCGATGTTTCTCGTTCGGTGAAAAATAGTCATATTTCAATCCACCGCCATTGATAGAATGTTCTGTCTGTTCGGCAACATTCGCTTCGTGAGGTGGACGGTTCAGCAAGTCCCCTCCCCTGCGGAATTCTTCCATATGGTGATATTCGAAAGTCAGTTTCGAATAAGTAGTCGTTTTCAGGAAGGAACGAAAACCAACAGTCTGACCATGTATTTTCGGTATTTCAGAGTATCCGTCTCCATCATGGTCGTAGGCCGAACGATGACGGTTCTGACCAAAGATATATAAACCTGCACGCTGGTCATCCGCAACCAGTGAAGCATTCAAAGCTGTATTATTATCGAAAGCGTCTCCGTCTCCAATACCTGTGATCGTATGAGACAACATTCCTGAATTGCGAATCGGTTCTTTGGTGATAATATTGATTGTTCCGGCAATAGCAGACGAACCGAACAAAGCCGAACCGCCTCCACGCATTACTTCTACACGTTCTATCATGCTGGCGGGAATCTGTTCAATACCATACACTCCTGAAAGCGCACTGAAGATGGGACGGGAATCAAGCAAAATTTGTGTATAAGGACCATCCAGACCGTTAATACGTACCTGCTGGAAGCCGCAATTCTGACAGTTGGATTCTACACGCACTCCCGGCTGGAAACTCAATCCCTGTGCCAAGGTAGTAGAATTGGTTGTTTCGAACATTTTCATATCGACTACATTCACCAAAGTAGGTGCCAAGCGGCGGGTAGTCTCGTTACGGTTGGCGGAAACGACTACACCATCCAAGGCAACCGCGTCCTCTTCTATTTCAAAATCCTCTTCCAGTGTACGGCCTTTTTTCAGTGTCACATTGCGTCTTACGGTTTTATAGCCGACTGAGCTAACTTCAAGCACGAAGTTACCTTCGGGAAGATTCTTTAAGAAGTAGTGTCCGGTAGCATCAGTCACGGTACCAATCGTTGTACCTTTCAATGCCACAGTGATATAGGGCAGATGTTCTTTCGTGTTTTTATCAAGGATATGGCCTACAATATTAGCATCCGATTTACGTAAATCCGGATATTCAGGATGCTCATGGAGAGCAGCTTGTCCTTCGAGGGCAGGCAACAATGCACAGCACAAACAGACAAGCGAAAGAATGTATTTCTTCATTTTTCGTTTGTTATTCGTTTTTTGTAAAGTGATGATGTAAACAAACAGATGATTACTCCTGTCTTGACACAAGACAGAATACCATCAGTTTAAATAGCGGAAAAACGAATAACAGGCGGAGCCCTGAGTGCCACCACCCCATGGTAGGGAGAATGGTAGTGCGTATGTTGCGTAATACCATGCAACCGCCACAAGATAAATGGGATGAAAAGAGAAAGAGCAAACACAACAGCCGCACCGTCCGTTGTCAGGTGAGACAAGAAATGAACTAATAACAGTTCGACTGTTGAGTGTTTATGTGCCGCCCCTTTTTTGAAGGGATGCGAATGGACGATTGTCACGCCATTGACCACATGTATGTGAGCAAAGAATGTGATACTTACCAGATACGATACAAACAGTACCGGTAAGAAACAGCGCATGATATTCAATGACAATCGTTTCACCTCATCTTTTTATTTGAGGCGGCAAAGATACGAACTATTTTTTAACAATCAATACCTATATATATTGATTTTCATTAATACACAGCTGAGGCTATCACCTGGATAAACAAAATAAGGAATACCATAGCTATCGGATAAACAGTTGCATAGGCTACACTTGGAATATTGCTATCCACCATCGAATCGGCAGCGGCCAATCCCGGAGTACTTGTCATACCTCCCGTGATGGTTCCCAGCAAGTCAAGCAGGCTGATTTTGAATACCAGTCGTCCTACAAGTACGGCTACCAGCATCGGCACCACTGTAATAGCTGCTCCTACTCCGAACATCAGCAGTCCACTTTCCTGAAAAGTAGCTACGAGGTTCTTTCCGGCGGAAGTTCCTACTTCGGCAAGGAAGAGAAGCAAACCTAACTGGCGTAACAACTGATTGGCGGGTCCGGACATAGACCAGAGAATAGGTCCGGTTTTACCGATTGCACTCAGAAAAAGAGCTACCATCAGCACTCCTCCTGTCAGCCCCGGAGAGAATGACAAGCTATCGGAGAAAGAGATATTCAGTTTGCCGAATAAAACTCCTAATACAATACCCATCGCAATAGGGAAGAAATCCGTATCGGAAAGCTTCTTCGCATCGTTTCCCAACAACCGAGCTACTCCTTTTATACCTTCTTTCTCTCCTACCACCATCAGCTTGTCACCAAACTTCAATGCCAAATCGGGGGACGGAGATAAATCAATACCACTTCGACGTACGCGGGTCACTGTACAACCGAAGTTTTTTTGTAAGTTCAGGTCTCCCAGTTGTTTATTAATCATGTCTTTTTTAGTCAGCAACAAAGACTCGATTTCCTGTGTCTTGTCCAAAGGCAGTTCACCTTCCTCCCGTTTACCCATCAATACTGCTAACTGATTCAGCGATTCTTCACTGCCTACTGCCTGAATATAGTCTCCTTCATGCAATACCGTATGCGCAGTGGGAATAGATATTTCATCTTTGTGCTTCAGGCGCGAAATGACCGCTCCTGTCATCGCACGTGCATTTATCTGCATCAGACTACGGTCAAAGACACTAGCGTTTGTGATACGATAAATACATGTGTTTAATTCAGGGAATTGTCCACGACGCTCTACTTCAAGGCGACGGGCTTCCTGGTCCAGATTTACACGCATAATTTTGGGAAGTAACTTCACGAACAGGATCACTCCAATGACCCCAAATGGATAAGCGATACCATAAGCAATAGATGCCAGCGGAGAGTTTGTACTGTCAATTGCTACCGCCAGTCCCGGAGTACTGGTCAAAGCTCCTGCAATCAATCCGACAACGCTCGGTGTATCAATATCAAATGCATATTTCAGTCCGACTGCTGTCAGGCAGGCCGAGCTAATAATAAGCATAGTAATCAGAATCAGCGTCTTTCCTTTACTACGGAAAGAATCGAAGAATCCCGGACCAGCCTGAATACCAATGGTAAAGATAAAAAGTACCAGACCGAAGTTTCCTAATTCTTTAGGAATGATAACGCCGAAGTGTCCGAAAAGAAGAGCAATAAAGATCACCGCTGACACATCAAGCGATAGCCCCTTAATCTTAATTCTACCCAACATAAATCCCAATGCAACAATCAGGAAAAGGGAGAAATAAGAGGAATGCAATAAGTCAGTAAACATAAAAATAAAAGGTTAGTTAGTTTTAAGGGCGCAAAGGTACAAAAAAAGTCTCCATAAAGTTGTTTTATAGAGACTTTTATTCTTTTCACTGATATAGATTCAGCTCCGCCTTTAGTAACTGGTCACCATATCTTCCGGTACACAAATGTAGAAATCAGCACGTTCTTTATTTTCATCATCCAATTTACTGATGGATTCCTGACGTACGGAAGTGACTGTCACCACACTCGTACCGGGACGGTAACGAAGCAGATAAGGGATAATTCCACTTTTAAAGTCCGAATGATAACTTCCGTTGATATGCAGGAATTTATCTTTCATGTTGCGGGCAATGAACCAGCCCATGGTAGCATCCTTTACGGCTTGTGCCTGAGCCAGTTTCTCATTGTCCCCGGTTTTCTTTCCTCCCATCATATTCATCAGGCTAAATGCCGCTTCACTTTCTTTCTCGTTATATTCAAAAGGAACAGGAAGGGGAGCTATATACTTCTTAGCTTCGGCAGATAAAGAATCAAGCACTTCAAGTCCTCCGTTTTTCACGCTATTGGCATAACGACGGGGGATATTGGTAGCAATAAACGGAATACCATGCTCTTTGGCAAAGAAAACAACCGGATAATAGTCTGTACTGTAATTATCCCATAAACGGGCTTCCGCTTCGAAACGGTCATAAGAAATTTTACGCTGCATGTATTCGTCCAGAATCAATTGATTATCGCTTTCCAACATTTCTGCCCCCAACATCAGTTTGTTCTTATGAAGGTGGTAAAGCGAACGAGTGATCTCAAATTCCAGCCAATGAGTTATGGGGCAATTATGTATCTCTCCCAGAAAGACAATGTCATATCCGGAAAGATGCCGAATCAATTCGCCGTAAGTGATTTCTTTGCCGGTATTATCAAATAAGGTATAAGCACGTCTGCCGGTTTCCTCCTGAGCATACATGATGTTCTGGAAACAGCAACACAAACATACCAGAGATAATACACGATTAATTATTCTTTGTGTCATTATTCAGTTGTTTTTTACTTAAATATAATAGAACGTAATTCTCGATATCCAGATAACGTTCAAATGCTTCGCGCAAAGCGGCGGGAGTTATGCTGTCAAGGCATTCCTCATACCGTTCGAAGTCAGCAAGTGATTCTCCGTTTTTCAGCAGTCCGACCAGTGTAGACCGCCATGTGGCAGATGCTTCTTCATTCAGTGCTTCACGCTTTGCTATCCGGAAAGAACGTTTGATGGTTTGCAGTTCTTCCAGATCCACTTCCTCACGTTGCAGCTTCTGCAGAATATCTTTCAATAAAACATCTATGCCCGGCATATTACGATTGTCGGCGGACGCATTGATATCAAAATAAAATATTCCCCACGGGATACCGTCGTACACTAAAGAGATGTAAGGCGAGTAAACGAGCGATTCGCGTTCACGGAGAACAGATATCAGGCGGCTGCGAATGACATCACGCATCAGTTTCAGCGTTAATGTACTTTTCAGTCCAGGTTCGAAATGCCCAAAGAAGAGATAGTCAAACAATGTCTGCGTTTCATTGTCATTTGGAAAACCTTCTACGTACTTGGCCGTAGGAAGTTCAAAAGGAGGATACGCGTATTCTGACGGAGACGATGAAGCAGGAATACGTCCGAATACCGATACAAACTGGCGCATGACACTGTCCGGATTGAAATTGCCGCAAATGACATACGTTGTCCCTTCAGGACGTGTATAGAGTTTCTGGTAGAAAGCCGCGATAGAATCAAGATTCAAACCTTCCATCTGTTCGAGAGACAGTTTACGCGAAGAACGGGGCAGAGCTGCTCCCATCAATTCATCCATACGGGCGGACAAGAGGCGGTCCGGTGCACGCTTCAACATTTTTTCTAAAACGGTTTCCTTTCCGTAATCCCGGAGTAATCCCTGACGTATTTCTTCGAAATCATTCCGTCTTAGTTCGGGGTCGAATATCTTTTCATAAATCAGATTAAAAAACTCCGTCGCACCGGTAACCGGAGCCATTCCCATGAAGCCATGCCAATGGTTCTCCATTGCCATCGTAAGCGAAATCTCTTTCTGGGAGAGATAGTCCGAGAGAATCTTTCCTTCTACCTTCGCAATGCCCCCCATGTCCATATATCCCGCCATACCCTCCAGTAGAGGATATTCTTCGTCAGACAAAGACGAGGTTCCGAAAGGGGCGAAAGAAGTCAGAAACAGAGATGTGTCTGCTTCTTGGGTAGGTTTGAGAATTAAGCGGATTCCATTTTTCAGCTCTATCTCGCGGACGTTCATTTTCGGGTATTCCGCAATGCGGGTAATAGAAGTAGCATCAAAAGGAGGACATACCGCAAGGCAGGGAGGAGTAGCGATTTCAGTTTCTTCCTCTTTCTCGGGACTCACATAGGTATAAGGAGAGCAGGTTGTTTGTTCACCATGCGACCATGCCCCAGCAATCTCCTCTTTGGTCAACGGAGCACCTAAGCCGGAATGACTACTACAAGCTACCAACAAAGCTTCCTTATAAAACGAGTACCATTCTTTCAATAATGCTTGCAGAGCGTTACCTTGTAGCTCACCCATGGCAATCTTTAGCTGTGTCTGCTGAATTGAGTCAGTCAGATACCGGTCGCCGGATATGACATAATCAACGAAATCGTCACACCAAGCGGAAGAAGAACGGGAAATATTGTTGGTACCGGATGCCATTTGACGGCAAAAATCATCTTTTATATCCCTTAACTCCTCTTCTTCCCATCCATTCCGAATCAGATGATTCAATTCGGCTACGGTAGCAGAGAGAGCAGTCAATAGCTCTTCTCTGTTTTTTCCCTCTACCGTCAGGACCAGATGATTCTTATCGCTCAGATACCACTGATCTGACACATTCGTCTTCAACTTCCTACCATTGAAACGGGAGGAAATAGCACGTACAAGTAATCTTCCCATATTTTTCCGCACTGCATCTCCCAACGTACGCTCTACCACGCAAGGATGCGGAATCATCAGTTCTACTTTTGTTTTCGTCTGCAACGAGTCACGGATTTCCGATAAATGAATACCTTTCTCATATTCCAGCGGATAAGTCCGGAAATCATCTGACGAACGTTTGGGCAATGAAGAAAAGTATTCTTTGATCCGGGCTTCTATCTCCTGTGGAGCCACATCGCCTACAATAATTAATGTAGCCAAAGAGGGGATATACCATTTTTGATAATACTCTTCCAGTATCTGTGGCGTTACTTTCCGAATATCTTCTGCTGTTCCCAACGGCATACGCCGTCCGAATATCCCCTGTCCTATCTTCAGTGAATAGAAGTCGTCTCCCAAGTCATAACCGCGCAGTTCTTCCAATATGATTCCCTTTTCATTCTCTACCTTTTCAGGGTTCATGGAAATACCGTCCAGCCAGTCACGCATGATCAGTAAGGAACGATTGACAGCTTCTTCCTTTTGATGGTCGGTAGGGACAGCAAACATATAGATGGTACGGTCGAAACCGGTAAAAGCATTGATATCTTGCCCATACTTCATGCCCTGAGATTCCAGGTATTCTACCAGCGAACGTTTGGGGAAATGAGTGGTTCCGCCGAAAGCCACGTGTTCCAGGAAGTGAGCACATCCTTTCTGCTGTTCGGTTTCCTGTACAGAACCAACACGCATCACCAAACGAAATTCAACGCGGGAAACAGGAGAAGGATTCTGCAATATCAGATAGTGCAAGCCATTGGGCAGATGTCCTTCCAGTGTCCCTGCGGGAAGAGAGACAGGGATAGACCGAGAATTGGAATAAACCGGTATATTGACATACATTGCAGCTAAGAAGATAGCCACTATGTATAAGCATTTTTTTATATTATTTCTTTTCATAAACGACATTGGCACGATTATACCCTCCGGCATACGCATGATCAAACACAAATTGGAAAGTCAGCTTCTTCGCTTTGAAATCAATTTTCCCAACCGGAGGCATAAAGGTTCCATCCTCCAACTCATCTATTGCAACATCAGACGCTTGCAAATAATGAGCCGGATTAGCTGTGCCGTCAGCCTCTTCCAGATCAATAGCTATCTGATTTCCCTCTTTAATCAGTTTTTTCTGGAGCTCCCACGGGCTGAATACATATTCAAAAGGAATAATCGTACGAACATCAGGTACACTCACCGGCAGAAAATCAACGGTAGCCGTTCCATCCGAAATATTTTTCAATTTTATTCCATCCAAAGACATCGTAAAAGTCCCGGGGTTCGCCTTATTCCAATTCAACAATTCCATAATCTGAGCATAAGCAGGACTTGCATATTCTCCATACCAGAATTCATCGTTTTCTATCGTTTCCTTTCTCAACACCCAAGCCAGATATTCTGTGAGTCCCATCGGATCATCCACCATCTTCAATACCGGCAGTTCTTCCGTAGACTGGTCACTCAGCGTTATTATCGTTTTTCCATCAAAATCTTTGGTGAAAGGCTCTGCAAAAGGAGGAAGATAATCACTGGCAGGACTCTCCACTTTTGTATGATAAGTTACAGCTCCCAGCCAATCGGTCAGATCAATGCCATATTTCGACTTATAGCCTTCAATCAGTATTTTCTGGGCTTCCGTCAGTTCAGGTATCTGAGGATTAGGCTTCACACGTACTCTTAACGAAGCATTCAACTTCATATTGTCTAAAGGAAATGTAGAAATACCAATTTCAAAGTAAGTATCTTCCGTCAATAGCTCTTTTTGGTTGGACACTACCTGAAAAATAGCCGATTTACTTCCTGCCGGAATAGTGACCGGATTGCTCTCCAACCTTAATATCTCTTTCTCATCATTCAAAATCTCGAAATTGAGCGTAATGTTCTGCTCACAAGCTTTAGTCAAATCAACATTCACCGTCAATGGCGTAGCTTCCGTTTCTTCTACTACCGGATTCTCAGCCGACAAATAAATCAGATTCACTCCTGTATATCCGCTATCTTCTTTGTCATCTCCACACGAAGCAAGGAAAGGCAATATTAAAGCCCCCATTGCATAAACATAAAACTTCTTCATTTTTTCTTCTTTTTATTTGTAATTCAAATTAGCTATCTTAATTCTCTATTTTAGTCCAGCCTTCATTCTGCGACACATTCTCATTATACAGATATTCTCCCCTGGGAATGGGGAATGTCCAACGATAATCATCTTTCTGTATTCGTCTGCCGTCCATTGAACCGGAAACATTCCAATCCGACAATATTTCTTTCCGGCAACGTTTCAAGTCAAAGTAGCGCTCTCCTTCTCCCGCATATTCTTTCCATTTTTCCGTAAGGACAGTTTTCAACAATACCTCACCGCTAAGATTTTCATCCAGCAAAGTCGCTCCCCGCCGTGCGAGATACTCGTTCATCACTTTCACCGCCTGCACATCATGCGCCTTCCCGTCACGGCAATAAGCCTCCGCAAGAATAAAGCAGGCACCTGCCACCCGGAATTTATTGATATACCGCGTTTCCTTTTTCTCCCAATTCATCTTGTTATATTTTCCCAAATAGGGAGACGAAGTGATCTCTCCTACCGTTTCTCCCGACATTGCAAACCAATAGACGGTCTCGTCATAACGAATATCTCCTTCGGAATAAAGACGGACCAAAGACGTGTTCAGCGTAAAGAAATCCCCCTTATCCCTATCGTAGTTCATATCGGTATAGTACGAACCGGAGGTATAAACAGAAAAGATACGTTCATCACAAACTTCGTTTCCAAACAACTTGCTATAGCCGGCTGTCGTCAACACATCATACCCTCCTTTAATATCAATCACCTTCTGCGCATACTCTTCTGCCTGTTCATAATTCCCGGCATATAATTCCAATTCAGCCAGCAGATAATACCCGCTATATTGAGAAAGCCAATATTCCTGTGCAGGATTATTCTCCACTTCTACAGCTTCTGTCAATAGGTTACGAATAGCTGTAACACATTCCCCTATGCTCGAACGCTTCAGGAATCCCAGTTTAAACTCATCTTTCAGAATGATACCGTCTTTCTCCGGACCATCGGCATAAGCAGGAGCAAAAAGGCGTAACAGATTAAAATAACAATAGGCTTTCAACAGTTTCGCTTCACTGACGATACAACGTATTTCCTGCCTTTCTTTATCCGAAGTTATGCTCACATTATCAATGCGCTCCAATACTGCATTGGCAATAGCTACTGTTGCATAATATTCTTGCCACATGGATAAGGAAATGTCTTCCAACGGCTGTGGCTGCCATTTATACAGATTACTCAAAGAAGAGTTACGGGCAATCAGATAGGTCGGCTCAAAATCATCTCCCAATACAGACAAATTAAACTCCGGGGTCGGCAGTTCCGAATAAGCAGATGCCAGCAATTCACGGGCAGCAGCCGGAGTAGTGACAGCATCCGGATCGGAAAACTGGTTCTCATAAGGAATATCAAGCGAACACGATGTACCTACACAGCATATTGCCAATAAATAACTCCAATCTTTTATTTTATGTATTATTGTTATCATACACTTCTCTAATTAAAAAGTCAAACTTAGATTGATTGTTAATACCGGTTGCATTCCTCCTGCCAATGTTCCCGTTTCCGGATCGGACTCACTATAAGGAGTAATCATAAACAGGTTGGAAGCCTGAAAAGCAACATTAGCGTATTGAATAAAACGGATGTTCTTTTCAAGAAAAGCATGTGGAACACGATAGCGTAACGACACCATAGACAGTTTGAGATAGTCACTTTTTCCCACCGTTTCCGTATTAGGATACAGCGTTAACGAAGCAAGGGCAGACGAGCTATAATAAGGTGAATGATATTTTTTGCCTTCATCTCCCCGTTTGAACCACATATCCTGCACTTGTCCTTTAATGGCATTCTTTATCGAGGTGTCGGATGAACGTACATAACTGTAGTTATATCGTTTGATACCTCCGAATACATAATAAAAGTCCATATCCAAGTCAAAGTCCCTGTATGAGAAACTCAGATTTAATGTACCGCTATAGGGAGGAGTAGCATGCCCCAACGCTATAATATTCTCCTTCACCGGAGTTTCAGTAGCCGGTATTTCACGGCCATCCGCTCCCTGAAATACCGGAAGCCCAGTAATAGGATTAATGCCGAGAGACTTCAACCCGTAAACAATATCGTAAGCTTTTCCGACCTCATAAGTAGGAACGACCTCCTCTTCACTTGTATATAGACGGTCGGAATAATATAAGTCGACTACCTTATTGCGATTGTAAGCCAGCGAACCACGCAAAGACAAACGCCAGTCCGAAGTATCCAGCACCTTTACGGAAGCACTCAGTTCGTACCCCTCATTGCGAAGTACTCCAATATTACGTTTCATGGTATGAAAACCGTTGGACAAAGGAACAGGGACATCCAGCAGTGCATCACTTGTTTCCCTCCGGTAAATATTACCACTCAACGTCAGGCGTTTAAACAGTTCGAACGACAGGCTGACATCTGTAGAGGTCGTCTGCTCCGGCTTCAAATCCGTATTATAAAGTGCAAGCAGTTGCAAGAGACGGGCATTGCCGTAATAATTTGTCGAATAAGAGAAAGTTCCGATAGTCGATGAAGCAGATACACCTGCCAGATTGGCCATTCTTCCATAAGAGGCTTTCAGGTTCAGATGAGAAATTACTTTATTATCTTTCAGGAAAGGATACTGACTCACCGTCCACCCCAAACCGACTGCCCACGCGGCATTCCATCGTTTGTCTTTGGGAAGGATCGAAGAAGCATCTGCCTTATACGTAGCAAAAAAGTCATAAGTAGCATCGAAGCTATACCCCATCACCCATCCAAATCCCATTTGAGCAGTCTTTTCTTTCAACGATCCAACCGACGGTTTACGATTACCGGATATAGACTGATTGATAGCCGCAGGAGACATTTGGGTACCTACTCCGTAACCTACAATGGAGACATTGTCGGCATCTGTCATATAGTAGTCCATATTGCCGCCGACCGTAAAATCATGTTTGTCGGCAAACACCTTATTGTAGGTAATACGTATATTGGAAGAAACATTCGTCGTCACGTTCTTGTCTTTCGTCAGTTTACCGAGTTCTTCCACAGGTGATCCGCTCTTGCGCTCCTGAATAGAAGTGGAAGGTACTAATGTCAATGCTTCATTCAGTACCACATCAATACCTGCCACAGCATCAATATCCAGTCCTTTGACAGGTTGCAAGTTCAGACTTCCGCTCACTCCTCCCCGCTTATCGGTCGATTTGCTGTTATATTGACTAAGCAAATCTTTATAAGTATATTCAGACGACTCGTTGGAGTAAGATATTAATTTACCGGTAGGTGTCTCGTAAGGATTCAGTTGATAAACTAGGTCCGTGGGTGAATACACACTACCATTTGGAGTATCCGTTGCAGAATATCCTGCATTCGTACTTACCGAAAGGTAACCCCATCGACCCAATTTCTGGTCGAGACTCAAACTGGCAGTGAAACGGTGCGTATCATTTCCCGGCACTCGTCCACCTTGCTGGGCATAATTGACAGATGCATAATAAGAAGTATTCTCCGTTCCGCCCCTTACACTCAGGTTATGACGTTGGTAAGTACTCAAGTGTATCAATTCATCGAACCAGTCGGTATGGATATTTCTCAGAGAATCCAGTACAGACTGTCCTTCGGCTATCATTTGATTGAGATTGGGATCGGCAGCGTAATACTTCCGATAATAATCTTCACTGTAGCGATATCCCGGGGTGGAAGCATTTTGTAACAATCGCTCCAACTCCAGTTTCTCGTCAGTATCCATCATTTCCACTCCTCTGCGGCCACGGGTGGTAATACCCATATTAAAACTGTAATTGGTTGTCAGCCTCCCGTCCGGATTTCCACGCAAGGAAGTAATCTCAATCACTCCGTTAGCTGCTTTAATGCCATATAAGGCGCAGGCAACAGCATCTTTCAGCACTTTTATTTCCTTTATATCTGATGGATTGAGTGTCATAAAAGCATCCGACGAAATAACTTGTCCATCTTTCACATAAAGCGGCTCGTTTGCCGAGTCTCCTTCACGGAAAGATGAGTTTCCACGAATGCGTATCTTGGGCTTCGAACCCAAGTCACCCGTATTTGTCACTATCAGTCCGGGAACCGTTCCTTGCAAAGCCAAAGACATGTCAATCATAGGTTTGCTGTTTAACCTTTCCATATCTACCCGTTGCACCACGCCCGATTTTGCACGAATATCCAGCTCATTAATATTCGATTTGGCAACTATAACAACTTCATCCAGTGACTTGGTATCTTGCTGCATGGCAGCGTCCTGTACTTTTTGCCCGCTATACTTTATACGGACATCTTTCATTCCCACAAAAGAAAAGACAATTATCTCTCCCTCTTTCCACCGCCCACGCAACAGATAGCGTCCGTCAGTATCTGTTACCGTACCGAACTGTGTATTCCTGACACGAATGGTAACTCCGGGAAGTGGCTCACCTTGATGATCAGTGACCATACCGGTCAGTTCAACGTCTCTTTGTTGGGCATAAGTAGTTGTAGAATAAATTACAGAGATAAAAATTAAAGTGATAATAAATGCTCTCATTTTAGCGTTTGTTATATAGTATTATCCGGACTGCAAAAATAGACACTATTCACAGCCCGGACAATCACCATATATAACTATATCATCAACTAAAAATACCTAAAAACAGTCATTTTCAGTTTCGCACGGTACGCCTTCACATTCAAACTCCAAAGTAACATGATGAATATCCGCTTCTTCCAACCGTGCTTTGATCAGATGTTTTATCTCTTCCATTCTTTCCATATTATCAATGACTATATGTGCAGTTAAAGCAGTCTCCGTAGTACTCAATGCCCATATATGCAGATGATGACAACTCTCCACGCCGGGCTGATCCAGTATTATCTGCCTTATTTCATTAATATCTATCCCCACAGGAACACCATCCAATGACAACCGAAGACTGTCACGGAGAAGTCCCCATGTTGAAATCACAATAACCACAGCTATCCCCAGTCCGATAATTGGATCGACAATACTCCATCCCGTATACATGATAATGATACCGGAAGCAACTACACCTATAGACACCAATGCATCTGCCGCCATGTGCAGATACGCACCTTTCACATTCAGATCCTTATCTTTATCCTTCATAAAAAGCCACGCAGTAAGTGCATTGATTACCACTCCCACTCCTGCTGTCCATGCAATAGCAGAACCGTCTACTGCAACAGGATGCAGTAGTTTATCCAGACTTTCGGCAATAATAATACCGACAGCAACCAATAATATCACTGCATTCAAAAGAGACACCAACACTGTACTCTTCTTATACCCATATGTGTAACGACTATTGGAGTGAACTTTCTCCAACCGAAAAGCCAGCATGGCAAGTATCAAGCTTGCCACATCTCCCAAATTATGTCCGGCATCAGAAAGAAGCCCCAAAGAATTATAATAAAAGCCGACTCCGAATTCTACTATTACAAAGGAGAGATTGAGAGCAATACCTATGATAAAGGCTTTATTGAGTTCCGTTAACCGATGATTATGTTCATGATGATGAGATTCCATATTATACTTAGTTATGATCTATGATATCTAAAAAACATCTGACCAAAAGATTAGTTCACACCTCACCTTCACCTATTTTACCCTAAGAGTCAGAAGCCACAACAGACATGGTAATTTCCGTCCTTCTATTTCAAGTCTTCCTTTTGTTTATGACTATTCTTCTTTCTGGCAGACTGGTAGAACAGAAATGCCAGCAGCACAAAAAAAGCCAGCAGTATGGTTATCATCTCGGTCTTGTAAGCCATCGGTTCCACCCATATTTCATGAAAAAGATTCCAACGCCCCAGCACTTCTACAAAGGTCCAGAAAACAATGACGGTAGCGATAGAGAAACGAATGGAGTATCCCCATTGGCTAATCCTAAGCAAACGCTTGAACATATAAAATGAACCGACCAGGCAACCGAACGCAATGATAGCCGTAATAGGATGATGTTCTCCGATAAAGTTCTCATCATAACAGAAAAGCAGCACCAGATAATTTGTCCATAAGATAAGATTTAACTCCATGAAAGTAACGATAGATGTATGCCGCGTCATGGGTCGCACTATAATGGTAGCAGTACTCTTACGAAAAAAGACCTTTTGAAGATAAGTAAAGAAATCGCATCCACTCTTTATACTAAAAAGATAAATCAGCATAAACATTACCCAAAAGCCGAATGAGGAAGGCATTATCAGATACTCCGGTTTAGTAACGACTTCTCCGGCGGCATTCAGCAATGGCTGCACCTCATAACGATGTGCATAGTAGACATAAATAAATTCCACCCATCCGGTCCAGAAAAGTAATCCTCCGAAAAGCCCCCATAATGTCTGCCGGGTATCTCCCTTGGCAAATACTCCGACAATCACCATCACCAACCCCACAGCTCCCATCGCGAAAGCTGCGTAATGGAGTGCCGCAGGCGAAAGTACATGTTCCATAAAAATCATCAATGCATGCCCCAAAGGCATAGTAAACAATACAATCAGGAACGAAGTTATCCCTGTCAATACACTTTTTCTACTGTAGCCACCTTTCATTTTCTTCTCAATTTCGCGTTTTTAATATTTCATTTGTAAATGACTACAAAAATAGAGACTTATCCCTCTCTATTCAATACCTACATATAATTAAACGCCCTATTCCTTTTCATTTCTTTTAGGTATTGCCCTTGCTTATATATCCCCGTAACTTTGCAGACGAAAAATAAATTAATCATTATCTATCAAAATTAAGTATGAAAATCTTAAACTTATGGATGATTGCCCTTATGGCATTATCATCAACTTTTGTTTCTTGTAGTGACAGCGACGACGATACCGACAATGCAGAACAAGCGAAAGCAATTGCCGGCACTTATAAAGGTTATTCTATTGGTGAAAGCAAAATGTTTTCCGACTATCTAATGGGAGACGATGCCAGCGCCACCATTACAGCCAATTCAGATGGTACTATCAATCTGGTATATAAATCTGGGGCCGGAGATTTCATACTGAATAATCTGAAAGTTTCTTCTAAATCTTTCAAAGGTGAAGGTGAAGTTGCTTTGGCCATGGGTGGAAACACTCCGGGTAACTACGAATATACACTGGAAGGTAGTGTCAGCGATGCAAAGGTATTAACTCTCAAAGCGAATATTCCCGTACCGATGGGCGGTATCGACATCGAATTCATTCAAGCAGAAACTCCGATTGCTTATTATGTAGCTTCTACCTATCAGTATAATACTAATCTTTCCATCAGTGTTATGGGAAGTTCATACGGTTCCACCGAAGATTGCAAAGCAATTGTTAAACGTGCTTCAGAAACTACAGTAAATATCACCCTGAGCGGATTTGGCAATTTAACCGGAGGAGGAAGTAATATGAATCTGGGAGATTTCACGATTAATGGAGTAAACGTTGAAAAAACAACTAGCGGCTACACACTCAGTTTAGGTGAATTCGAATCTGAGGCAGAATCTTCAACCGGCACTCCTACCCCAATTACAGGTGTAAGCCTGGAAGGTACAGTTGCAGCAGACGGTACCACTGAAATTACCGTAGTTTTCAAACCGGGAGGTATGCCTATACCAATCACGGCAGTTTTCACCGGAAGCAGCAAAAGTAGTGCACAATAACTAATTTGGATGAAGATATGAGAAGAAGTAGTCACACTATTTTCAAAAATATCATGATACTGGGAGCGACGATGTCGCTCTCAGCTTGTAATGGAATGTTTGAAGGGATTTATGATGATCCCATCGAAAGTGAGATGGAAATTAAAGAAAGTAGCTTTTCACAAATCAATACTACCGAGTACACCAACTGGGTATATATCAATTTATCCGAACGCAAAGCAACAACTGTAGCAATCGGAGAGGAACATAAAAGTGAGATACCGGCAGAATGGGATCTCGCCATCCACCGTTACGATATCAAAACAAACGAAGGTGCAGCCTATCAGACGACCTATACTAATATCGATGAGCTGAAAGCAAGTGGAAAACTTCCTGCTGAAGATAATTTTGTAAAAGATGAATGGACAACTGATAAAATAGCAATCGATATGTCCGGCATGATGGAAGGAAACATTAAATATACAGAAGATTATCGCAATGAGATCTTATCCGGCTGGTTGAATGTAGATACTTCAAGTATGCCCCCTATTTATACGATGTCCAATCAAGTTTATCTGATACGGCTGAAGGATAACACCTATGCAGCAATTCGTTTTACCAACTATACCAATGCCAGAGGCATAAAAGGATATATCGACTTCGATTTTCTATATCCGCTTGATTTCGAAGAAAACAACTAAGAAACCAATTACAAAGAATGAAACCTACATATATAGTATCCATCTTAATATTCTCCTTTATAGCAACCTGTTCCACATTCGCACAACAATCAACAGAACATATCAGCGGACGTGTCACTGATACAAACGGAGAACCTCTCCCAGGTGCTACCATCTCCATAAAAGGAGAAAAAACAGGAGCTGTCACTACTGCTGACGGAACATATACATTACAACTCCCCGGAATCGGTTCATATATCATCACAGCATCCTACATAGGTTATCAAACAGAAGAAAAAAGAATAACCACCGAAAAGGAAAAGAAAGTAAATTTTCGTTTATCCGAAGATCAGTTTGACCTCGGAACGGTCGTTGTAACCGGTACCCGTACTCCCAAATTGCTGAAAGATGCTCCCATCATCACTCGGGTAATCACCTCGGAGGATATTAAGAAAGTAAATGCCAATAACGTTGCCGATCTGCTAAAGACAGAATTGCCCGGTATCGAATTTACCTTTTCCATGGATCAGCAAACCGCCATCAACATGCAAGGTTTTGGGGGTAACTCCGTGCTGTTTCTGGTAGATGGCGAACGGTTAGCAGGAGAAACACTTAATAATGTAGACTATGAGCGTCTGAATCTCGACAATGTCGAGCGCATAGAGATAGTAAAGGGAGCAGCATCTACGCTTTACGGTTCCAGCGCTATCGGAGGAGTGATTAATATCATTACCCGCGAGTCGGATGATCCATGGAACCTCAATCTCAATTCGCGCTTCTCCGAACACAATGACCAGCGATATGGCGGCACTGTGGGATTCAATGCTGGCAAATTCAACAGCCTGACCAACGTGCAATATAACAATGTCGACACTTATGCCGTAGACAACCCGGGAGACTTCTCTACAGTGTTTGGAAGCCGGGTATGGAACTTTAAAGAACGTCTAATCTATCATCCGCTGGAAACACTCAAACTCACAGGAAGAGCGGGATATTATTTCCGTGAACGTAATAAGCCGGGAGATACCCAAGACAGATATCGGGGATTCAGTGGCGGAATGAAAGCTAACTATACTTTCAATATTATGAGTAATCTTGAAGTTGGTTATACCTTCGACCAATATGACAAGAGCGACTATCAGTCACTTTATAAAAATGATGTACGTGATTACAGCAACGTGCAACACAATGTACATGCACTCTACAATTATACCTTTAATGGAAAGCATACGCTAACTGTCGGCGCCGATTATCTGCGCGATTATCTGATGTCTTACCAGTTTACTGATAACGCGGACCATACTATGCATACAGCAGACGCATTCGGACAGTTCGACTGGAATCCGACAGAAAGGCTGAACGTAATAGCCGGATTGCGGTTCGACTATTTCTCTGATTCGAATGTACGTCATTTGTCTCCACATCTGGGAATGATGTACAAGATAGGCAACTGTTCATTAAGAGGATCTTATTCGCAAGGATTCCGCTCCCCTACTCTAAAGGAGATGTATATGGTATTCAATATGGCAAATATGATGATGATCTATGGTAATCCGGATTTGAAATCGGAAACGAGTCACAATTTCTCCGTATCTGCCGAATATACCAAGAACCGTTATAACTTTTCTGTGACAGGCTATTATAATCTGGTGCATAATCGTATCAATACCGTTTACAGTGAAGACCCCAAGGGACAAATATATACCAATACCGACAAAATGGATATTGCAGGAATTGATGCCAACATCTCCGCAAAATATCCTTGCGGACTCGGCTATCGTCTGTCATACACTTATATTCATGAGTTCATGCGCGACGGACAAAAAAAGTTCACAGATACACGCCCTCACACAGCAACTGTTAGAATTGACTGGGGAAAAACGCTGAATAAAGTCGATTTCAACTATTCACTCAACGGACGCGTGCTGTCGAAAGTGAAAACAAACATATACAACGATAGTTTCAATAATCCGGCTGCCGGAAGTCAGGCAGTAGAGTATCCGGGATATATGATATGGGATCTTACCTTCTCGTTGGGAATCATCAAAGGAGTAAATATGAATCTGGCTGTAAACAACCTGTTCGATTATGTGCCTGATTACTATTATTTCAACTCACCTACCACAACGGGCACCAATCTTACGTTGGGACTTTCGCTGGATATAGACAGGATCTTCAAGAAATAAACAGCAGCAATAGAACTACATACAAAGCTAAAAATAAGAGAAATGAAAAAGAAAAGTAAAATCATTTTAGGTGGATGCATCGTCGTAGCAGCCCTGACAGGGCTATCCGTATGGAATACCTGGTTCAGTGCTACAAAGATTGCTTTCGTCAACTTCCAGACGATACAGCAGGGAAGTATTTCGAAAGCCAACGATAATTCATTCATTAAACTTAGTGAAGTGTCTCTTGACAATCTCGACCGTCTGGCCAATTATGACATGGTATTCATCAATGGCATGGGACTGCGTATTGTCGAAGAGCAACGTCAACAAATACAGCAGGCAGCGGATAAAGGTATCCCTGTATACACTTCCATGGCTACCAACCCGGCCAACAATATCTGCAACCTCGACAGTATACAGCAGAATCTCATACGCGGCTATCTAAGCAACGGTGGAAAAAACAACTACCGCAACATGCTGAACTATATCCGTAAAGCCATCGACGGAAAGGCTTCTGCCGTACCCGAAGTGGAAGATCCGGTAGAAAGGCCTAGCGACATGCTTTATCATGCCGGAATCAGTAACCCGGATGATGAACTCGAATTCCTCACTGTTACCGATTATGAGAAATTCACGCGTGATAACAACCTTTATAAAGAAGGAGCACGAAAAATCATGATTACCGGACAAATGGCAGATGCCACCGATCTGATCAAAGCGCTCGAAAATGCAGGATACAATGTGTATCCCGTTCAATCCATGACAAGATTTATGTCATTCATTGATGAAGTGCAGCCCGATGCTGTTATTAACATGGCACACGGACGCATGGGAGATAAAATGGTAGATTATCTGAAAGCTAAGAATATCCTTTTGTTCGCTCCGCTCACAATCAACAGTCTTGTGGATGAATGGGAAAATGATCCGATGGGTATGTCGGGAGGGTTCATGTCGCAAAGTATCGTGACACCGGAGATAGACGGAGCTATTCGTCCTTTCGCCCTTTTTGCACAGTATGAAGATAAAGAAGGATTGCGTCATTCATATGCAGTTCCTGAACGTCTGAAGACTTTCATATCTACGATAGATAACTATCTGAATCTGAAAACGAAACCAAATTTTGAAAAGAAAGTAGCAATCTACTACTACAAAGGTCCCGGTCAAAACGCATTGACAGCTGCCGGAATGGAAGTAGTACCTTCCCTTTATAATCTTCTGCTTCGGATGAAACAGGAAGGATATAATATATCCGGCCTCCCTGCCAATGCACAGGAACTGGGAAAAATGATACAAGCTCAGGGAGCAGTATTCAATGCTTATGCAGAAGGAGCTTTCAACGAGTTCATGCAAAACGGACACCCCGAACTGATAACAAAAGAACAGTATGAAGGCTGGGTGAAAGAATCACTTCGTCCCGAAAAGTATCAGGAAGTAGTAGATGCTTTCGGTGAATTTCCCGGCAATTATATGGCGACTCCCGATGGTAAACTGGGTATCGCCCGTTTACAATTCGGCAATGTTGTGCTTTTGCCACAAAATGCTGCCGGAAGCGGTGACAATTCTTTCCAAGTGGTACATGGTACCAACATGGCTCCGCCACACACCTATATTGCTTCCTATTTATGGATGCAGCACGGTTTCAAGGCCGATGCACTTATCCACTTCGGTACACACGGCAGTCTGGAATTTACTCCAAGAAAGCAAGTTGCCTTATGCAGCAATGACTGGCCGGACCGTCTGGTAGGGGCTGTTCCTCATTACTATATCTACTCCATTGGAAACGTCGGAGAAGGCATGATGGCCAAACGCCGTTCTTATGCAACATTGCAGTCATACCTCACTCCTCCTTTTCTGGAAAGCAGCGTGCGGGGCATCTACCGGGAATTAATGGAAAAGATCAAAATCTATAATAATTCTCAAAAAGAAAACAAAGATCAGGAAGCACTGGCTGTGAAAACCCTGACTGTGAAGATGGGTATTCACCGTGATTTAGGACTGGACAGTATTGCCAACAAACCATATACAGAAGATGAAATCGCCCGTGTAGAAAACTTTGCCGAAGAGCTGGCTACAGAGAAAATCACGGGACAACTGTACACTATGGGAATTCCTTACGAACCGGAAAGAATTACTTCTTCTGTTTACGCAATGGCTACAGAACCAATTGCTTATAGTCTTTTTTCCCTTGACAAGCAACGTGGAAAAGCGACAGAAGCTGCCGGAAAACATCGGAGTGTCTTTGCACAACAATACCTCACTCCTGCCCGCCTTCTGGTAGAAAGACTGATGGCTAATCCTTCACTGGCGAACGATGAACTGATTTGTCGTACAGCCGGAATCACTCCGCAGGAGCTGGCAAAGGCAAGACAGATAGAAGCAGAGCGTAATGCCCCCAAAGGCATGATGGCAATGATGATGGCTGCCGCAGCCCGGAAGGATCAGGCAGATAAAACAAAATCAGGCAATGGTCATCCCACTTCGGCAAAAACAGAAACAAACCCTCATGGCAAAATGCCCGAAAGCATGAAAGAGGCCATGAAAAAAATGGGAGCTAACATGGACCCGGAAAAAGCAATGGAAATGGCTAAATCTATGGGAGCCAGCCCGGAAGCATTGAAGAAGATGGAAGCCGGCATGAAAGCCAATAAAGAGCAAAGCAAAACTGCAAATGCTCCGGGCAAACCGGAAAAAACGGAAAATGCCGAAAAACCACAGGGGATGTCAGCTATGATGGCTGCTATGGGAAAAGCTCCGAAAGAATACAGCAAAGAAGAAGTAGAATTCGCACTTGCAGTAGCCGAAGTAGAACGTACAATCAAGAATATAGGTAACTATAAAAATGCACTGCTGACAAGCCCTGAAGAGGAACTTAGCAGTCTGATGAATGCATTAAAAGGTGGATACACGGCCCCTACTCCCGGTGGTGACCCGATCGCTAATCCGAACACGTTGCCTACCGGACGCAATATGTATGCTATCAATGCCGAAGCAACTCCGACAGAGTCTGCGTGGGAAAAAGGGATTGCTTTAGCCAAACAGACGATCGAGACATACAAGCAACGTCACAACGACTCCATACCACGCAAAGTCAGCTACACACTCTGGTCATCCGAGTTTATTGAAACCGGTGGAGCAACCATCGCACAAGTACTTTATATGTTAGGAGTTGAACCTGTCCGTGACGCTTTCGGTCGTGTCAGTGATTTAAAACTGATTCCTTCTGCCGAGTTAGGACGCCCGCGTATTGACGTAGTGGTCCAGACTTCCGGACAGCTCCGCGATCTTGCCGCTTCCCGCCTCTTCCTTGTCAATCGTGCAGTAGAGATGGCTGCCACGGCCAAAGACGACCAATATGAGAATCAGGTTGCCGCCAGCGTAATAGAAGCCGAACGGGTATTGACTGAAAAAGGACTAAGCCCGAAAGATGCCCGCGAAATTTCAACGTTCCGGGTATTCGGAGGAACCAACGGCATGTATGGAACAGGTATTCAGGAAATGGTGGAATCCGGCGACCGTTGGGAGAATGAATCGGAAATCGCAGATACTTATCTCAACAATATGGGAGCCTATTACGGCAGTGAAAAGAATTGGGAAGTATTCCAGAAGTTCGCTTTCGAAGCCGCACTAACCCGAACGGATGTTGTAGTACAGCCACGACAAAGCAATACTTGGGGAGCTTTAAGCCTCGACCATGTATACGAATTTATGGGAGGTATGAATCTTGCCGTACGCAATGTGACCGGCAAAGATCCGGATGCCTATCTCAGTGATTATCGCAATCGGAACCACATGAAGATGCAAGAACTGAAAGAAGCTGTCGGCGTAGAAAGCCGTACCACTATTCTGAATCCGACTTACATCAAAGAGAAAATGAAAGGTGGAGCCTCTTCCGCAAGTGAATTTGCAGAAGTTATCACAAACACCTATGGATGGAATGTGATGAAACCAGCCGCAATCGACAAAGAACTCTGGGATAATATATATAATGTATATGTGAAGGATGAACTGAACTTGGGAGTCAAACAATATTTCGAGCAACAGAATCCTGCAGCTCTGGAAGAGATGACTGCTGTGATGCTTGAAAGCGCCCGCAAAGGGTTGTGGAAAGCAAGTGAAGAACAGGTTGCAGAGTTAAGTAAACTTCATACGGAAATCGTCAATACTTACCGTCCGTCGTGTTCCGGATTTGTTTGTGACAATTCCAAACTCCGTGACTTCATTGCATCTAAAGCTGACGCACAAACCGCTACACAGTATAAAGAGAATATCTCTAAAATCCGCGAAGCAAAAGCCAGCGGAAACAGTAAGGGAGTGGTCATGAAAAAAGAAGAAATAAATCAGACAGCCGAAAAGCAAACAAATACATTGAGCAATGTAGCTGTAGGCATCGCTGTTATAATCGTTATTCTTGCTCTGATACTCTTTGTACGCAAGCGTCGCAAAAACAGTCAGATGTAAGTCCTGAGCGGTGAATTATCAATCATAAATTGTAAATCGTATAATGGATACAGTTGTTTTTGTACTTATGCTTCTTACAGCATTTAACTTTCTGTTGAAGCAAACGTTCTGGAAATTGATAGCGGTCTGCATTATCGCCGCTATCTGCGCTGTCTTTGCCGGATTAATGTGGCCATATGCTATCGAGCAATCGAAAACTCAGATAGCAAACTGGCTGAGCAATCAGCCTTTGATGCTGGATACTTCCGTGCTTCTCAGTGTGGAAGTCTGCATACAAATGGCTTATGCCATGCTTGCCGTCCACGTGGCCAATGACTATCCGGTCAAACCGCGCATGATACTCATGTACCGTTTCCTCCGCTGGTTTCCGGGATTATTGATTTTCCCCGTTCTATTCAGCGGTCTGGTATATCTCATCTTTGCTTTTCCCGGCACTTCATTCCAGACGATAGCCTGGAGTTATACAGCCTTTATTCTGGCAGCTATTCCTTGTGGCAGATTTATACTCCTCCATTTACTGCCGGAGAAAGAACTACGCCTCGAACTATTCTTCCTGACCAATGCCTTGGTAGCCGTTCTGGGAATTGTTGCCACAGTCAACGGAAAGACTTCCGCAGCAGGTGTCAGTGAAATAGACTGGAAAGCATTGGCAGGCGTCATAATCATTGCATTGGCTGGTGGAATTCTCGGTCTTCTCTGGTGGAACATCCGAAATAGAAATAAAGAAAAAAGTGTGAAACAATAAAAGAATAAATAACGCATTAAATTATCAATAACAATGAATCTTATATCAGACATTTTATACTGGATCTCAACAGGCCTACTTGTTCCTGTGATCGTTTTATTAATCATCCTCTTTTGCCGTGCAATCATACTTGCCGGTAGTTTCTATGGTCAATATCTGTCTATCCGTAAAACAGAGGCCCTGCTCCGTAACGAACTGAACAAACTGACTCCGGATACCGTCGAAGAACTTGGCTCCAAGCTTCCGGAAAACTCCAGATCCCTTGTCATTATGTATATGCGCCAAGTATTGGATGCGCGTGATACTCCGGCACAGGTACAACGCTTATTAGCTAATTTTGAAATTGCAGCAGACAAAGATTTAGCCATCTCTAAAACTCTGACTAAACTGGGCCCCATCTTAGGGTTGATGGGAACGCTGATCCCAATGGGCCCTGCCCTTGCAGGACTGGCCAGTGGTGATATTGCTTCCATGGCTTACAACATGCAGATTGCTTTCGCCACCACTGTAGTCGGACTGGTAGCAGGTGCCGTAGGTTTCCTCACACAGCAGGTGAAACAACGCTGGTACTTACAGGATATGACCAATCTTGAATTCATATCCGAACTGCTCAATGACAAACGTTCAATCAATAAAACTGCAGAGAAATGAAGCATAACCTATTACGAAAAGAAGAAGACGCCGATCCTATCAGTGTAGTATCCAACCTGTTCGACATTGCGATGGTTTTTGCTGTTGCATTGATGGTAGCACTCGTCAGCCGGTATAACATGACAGAGGTCTTTTCGCAGGAAGACTATACGATGGTGAAAAATCCGGGTAAAGAGAATATGGAAATCATTACCAAAGAAGGCAATAAGATCAACCGATATACTCCATCTGAAGATCAGGATAAGAAAGAAGGAAAACGCGGAAAGAAAGTAGGTATCGCCTATGAACTGGATAATGGTGAAATCATTTATGTACCCGAGTAACCGATTTAAGATTGGTTTAAAGTAAATATATACATAGTATCTTGTTATTCTGAATTTGCCGAAAGATCTCCTTTTCTTATATATAAACAGAAAGGAGATTCTTTGGCAAATTTCAAGTGACAGATCGCACAGATTTAGCACACACACATTATGGTACTCTTGCCAAAAGATCACAAAAAGCAATCACATTTCTATATAAAGGTAGTCCTTGCCCTCATTGTCATGATAAGCTGCTTCAGCACTTTTATCATCTGTTTGTCATTACACAGCAGCGATAACCCCGAATGTACATGCCCTGTTTGCCTGATGAATAATGTTGATGAAAATGAGTATATCTACAATCGCTATTTCCCTCTCATCAGCATCTTCTGTTTATTACTAATTCTTCTGCCTGTCTACATTCTCCACCACCGGCAAACGAACAAGAGAAAAAGCTCTTAAAAATTGATTTATATCAAATCCTTTGAAAAGAATAGGCTTCTCATGCTCCATCATTTACTTTTTTAATTACCTTTGCGCCGATTTTAAAAATCCCTTTGAACTAACCCTTTAGTACTATGTTATATTACGTATCATTTAAAAGGGTAAAAAAGATGTCTACAGAAGTATTAGTGGATACTGTATCCACAACAACAGATAGCTGCCAGATGGTAGCAACAGAAACAACACTGCAAGTAACAGCCGTCGCCAAGTCTGACAATCAGACTACCACTAATGAGGCTTACGCAGCTATACCTCCACGTCGTACTTTCAATGAACAGAAGCCGTTTGTATTTTCAATCATAGGCTTTGCCGTGGTATATATTGCAGCACTCGTTATCGGACGAATTATCAAAGTGCGAATGGTTCATCATTCTTAAAAAGGACGACCGCAGCAAACAAAAAAACAAGTCACCGAAATGATCACTCATTCCGATGACTTATCCCCTTTAAACACCTTTAAACAAAATGGAAAAATATGCCTCATTACTAACTAAACTAACTAACCCTTTGAGGCATATTTTGAAGAGGCTGACACATCAGCCTCTTTTTTTATATAGATGGCTTGCGCCGCCTAATCTTACTTGCGTGCTTCAGCGATATAGCCGAGAGCTTCCTCGCATTTTGCAGTTACATAAGCCCAGTCTTCTGCCGCTACCTTATCTTTCGGGAACAGTTTAGAGCCCATACCTACACAGAATACACCGGCTTTGATCCATGCTGTCAGGTTTTCTTTGGTAGGTTCTACCCCGCCTGTCACCATCAGCTTAGACCATGGCATCGGAGCCATCAGCCCTTTTACAAAGTTAGTTCCGTAGACATCTCCAGGGAATACTTTGCAAAGGTCACAGCCTACTTCCTGCGCAAAACCAACTTCTGATACAGAGCCACAGCCCGGAGTATAAGCCACCAGACGACGGTTACATACCTTAGCGATTTCCGGGTTGAACAACGGACCTACTACAAAGTTAGCTCCCAGTTGAAGATACATTGCAGCAGTAGCCGGATCAACGATTGAACCGATACCGATAGCCATTTCAGGACATTCTTTTGCTGCATATTTCACGATTTCAGCAAACACTTCCTGCGCAAAGTCACCACGGTTGGTGAATTCAAAAGCGCGGACACCACCGTCATAACAAGCTTTTACAACTTTCTTTGCCACTTCTGCATCTTTATGATAGAACACAGGAACCATGCCTGTAGAGCCGATTTTATTCATTACGGCTATTTTATCGAATTTTGCCATCTTATTATTTACTATTTTAAGTGAATTGACTATTCAAATTTTCAACTCTCTATTCTCAACTTATCTCTGTACGCGGCCACTTGCGTCACCACCAGCCAAAGCTTCAACTTCTTCTATAGAAACTAAATTGAAGTCGCCATTGATAGTGTGTTTCAAAGCAGATGCAGCAACAGCGAATTCAAGAGCAGCACCTTGGTTAGGCTTAGTCATCAAACCATGGATAATACCACCGGAGAAAGAGTCACCACCACCTACACGGTCAATAATCGGATCGATATCATAACGTTTCGAAGTATAAAATTCTTCACCATTGTAGATCATAGCTTTCCAGCCGTTGTGAGTAGCCGAGAAAGATTCACGCAATGTAGAAACAACATATTTGAATCCGAACTCTTTCATCATCTGCTGGAAGATACCCTTGTAACCTTCAGCATCTGTATGACCTGCTTCAACGTCAGCATCCGGTTTGAAGCCCAGACAAAGTTCTGCATCTTCTTCGTTGCCGATACATACATCTACATACTGCATCAATGGTTTCATGATAGACTGAGCTTTTTCTTTAGTCCACAGTTTCTTACGGAAATTCAAGTCAACTGATACAGTCACACCGTGACGCTTCGCAGCTTCGCAAGCCAGACGAGTCAGTTCGGCAGCTTTATCGGAGATAGCAGGGGTGATACCAGACCAGTGGAACCAGTCAGCACCTTCCATGATAGCATCAAAATCGAAGTCAGCGGCATCAGCCTCAGCAATAGCAGAATGAGCGCGGTCATAGATAACTTTGCTAGGACGCATAGAAGCACCAGTTTCCAGATAATAGATACCTACACGGTCACCACCACGAGCAATAAAGTCTGTCTTCACGCCATATTTACGCAAAGCGTTTACAGCAGACTGCCCAATTTCATGTTTCGGCAATTTGGTTACGAAATAGGCTTCATGTCCGTAGTTGGCACAGCTTACTGCAACGTTTGCTTCTCCACCACCATATACTACATCAAAAGAGTCAGACTGAACAAAGCGAGTATTACCCGGAGTTGACAATCTAAGCATGATTTCGCCTAATGTAACGACTTTCTTTCCCATAATCTTATGTTTTAAATTCTAAGTTATTAATATTATGAAGTTTCAATTTATCATTTTCAGTCCATTTTAGGGTTTAAACAACTGATTATATGATATTTAATCTATAAACAGAGTAACACCACACACCTTTCGTGTGCGGGCACAAAGATACAACAATTTTCGTAATTACAAAAATTGTTATATATTTGTATCGAAAATATTAAGATTATTATTGTGTGCGAGCACATAAACCTATATAAATAAGGTGATCGTATGAATAAATTGCCCGAAAGAATCAGAATCAAAGACATCGCCCGCTTAGCAGACGTGTCAGTAGGAACAGTAGACCGCGTCATTCACGGACGCAGCGGCGTATCAGAAGCAAGTAAAAAACGGGTGGAAGAAATTCTGAAGCAGCTTGACTACCAACCTAATATGTATGCCAGCGCTTTAGCATCCAACAAAAAGTATACATTCATTTGCCTTCTGCCCCAACACTTGGAAGGTGAATACTGGACCGCAGTAGAATTGGGCATCCACGAAGCCATCGCTACCTATTCGGATTTCAATACTTCAGTGAAAATCAACTATTATGATCCTTACGATTACCATTCGTTTGTAGATGCCAGCGAAGCAATTCTGACTCAACAACCGGACGGAGTTATGGTAGCTCCTACAGCTCCTCAATATACTAAAGGATTCACTGACCAGTTGCAAGCACTGGATATACCTTTTATATATATAGACTCAAATATTAAAGACGTCCCTCCCCTCGCCTTCTTTGGGCAGAACTCACGCCAAAGCGGATACTTTGCCGCCCGTATGTTGATGTTGCTTGCCAGAGACGAAAAAGAGATTGTCATTTTCCGCAAAATACATGAAGGAATTGTCGGTTCTAATCAGCAGGAAAACCGGGAAATCGGATTCAGGCAGTACATGAAGGAACATCATCCGTCTTGTAATATACTGGAGCTCGACTTACATGCAGAGCGCAATGATGAAGATAACGAAATGCTGGATGAATTCTTCCGCGCCCACCCGAGTGTGAAGAACGGAATCACTTTCAATTCGAAAGTCTACATCGTTGGCGAATATCTGCAAAGCCGCGGAAAGAAAGATTTCAATCTGATAGGTTATGACCTTTTGGAACGAAACGTCACCTGCCTGAAAGAAGGAAGCGTATCTTTCCTCATAGCCCAGCAACCGGAGCTACAAGGTCTCAATGGTATCAAGGCACTGTGCGATCACCTTATTTTCAAGAAAGACGTGACCTGCATCAACTATATGCCAATTGACTTGTTGACTGTAGAGACAATAGACTATTACCATAGCAAATAACAACAAAATCCAACTAAACAAGTACATGGAAACAAAGTATTTAAGAATTAATCCTGCCGACAACGTTGCTGTTGCCATTGTTAACCTCCCGGCAGGAGAGCATCTCTCTGTAGATGGCATTGAGATTACACTGAACGAGGACATTCCTGCCGGTCATAAGTTTGCACTCAAAGATTTTGCAGAAGGCGAGAACGTAATCAAGTATGGTTACCCTATCGGCCATGCCCGCATGGCGAAGAGACAGGGAGACTGGATGAACGAAACGAATATCAAGACGAACCTTGCCGGACTATTGGAATATACCTATAATCCGATTCAGGTTGCGTTGGATATCCCCCATAAAGCCCTAACTTTCAAAGGTTACCGCCGTAAGAATGGTGATGTCGGTGTAAGAAACGAAATCTGGATTATCCCGACTGTAGGTTGTGTAAACGGTATCATCGGACAACTAGCCGAAGGTTTGCGTCGCGAAACAGAAGGAAAAGGGGTAGATGCTATCGTTGCATTCCCCCACAATTACGGTTGCTCACAGCTCGGTGACGACCATGAAAATACGAAAAAGATTCTTCGTGATATGGTACTTCATCCCAATGCAGGTGCAGTATTGGTGGTAGGTTTGGGATGTGAAAACAACCAGCCGGATGTATTCCGTGAATTCCTGGGTGATTTCGATCAGGATCGTGTAAAGTTTATGGTTACTCAGAAAGTAGGTGATGAATATGAAGAAGGAATGGAAATTCTGCGTGACTTATATGCTAAGGCATCTAAAGATGAACGTACGGAAGTGCCTCTGTCCGAATTGCGTGTTGGGCTGAAATGTGGCGGTTCCGATGGTTTCTCCGGTATTACAGCCAATCCGTTATTGGGTATGTTCTCCGACTTTCTGATTGCGCAGGGTGGTACAAGCGTGCTGACAGAAGTTCCGGAAATGTTCGGTGCAGAAACAATCCTGATGAATCGTTGCGAAAACAAGGACTTGTTCGAACAGACTGTGCATCTGATTAATGATTTCAAAGAATACTTCCTGTCACATGGAGAGCCTGTGGGTGAGAATCCATCTCCGGGTAACAAAGCCGGTGGCATCTCTACCTTGGAAGAAAAAGCACTGGGATGTACACAGAAATGTGGAAAGAGTTATGTATCCGGTGTGATGCCTTACGGAGAACGCCTGCAAAAGAAAGGACTCAATTTACTTTCTGCCCCGGGTAATGACTTGGTAGCTGCCACTACTCTCGCAGCCAGCGGATGTCATATGGTACTTTTCACTACCGGACGCGGAACTCCTTTCGGAACTTTTGTTCCGACAATGAAGATTTCTACCAACTCTACTTTAGCAAAGAACAAACCGGGATGGATTGATTTTAATGCCGGAGTGATCGTTGAAAATGAACCGATGGAGAAAACTTGTGAACGTTTTATCGATTATGTGATTAAAGTGGCAAGCGGCGAACTCGTGAACAACGAGAAGAAAGGTTATCGCGAAATTGCGATCTTTAAGACAGGGGTTACTTTATAAACATTTCATCACTGCATAAAAAGCTCATTATTAGGGGTATATATTACACTGATTCTGCTGTTTCACCAAAAACATCAAAACCAATGTAATATGTACCCTATTTTATATTATTAGATTAGTCTTTCTCATCAATTACATTACTCATTGTATACACCAATTGTCCCATCCGGAGAAATCGTTTCGGCTGTTATCTTCAATCTGCGACAACGACTATTATTATAAAAACTCACCCTGGCATTACCTGCTTCATCCGGTATAACTTCCGGATTCCAATACAATGTACGACGATAATCTTCATCTTTCGGAAGAATAGAATAATCAGGATGGTAAAATTCCACAGGTTCACTATAGCCATCCAACCACGTTTTTCTAACTCCTTTTCCACCTTTTACCGGAATCTCTCCTTCCGGATAAGTTTCAATAAAAACAACACAACTATACCATCTGTCAACATCGGTTGAAGTCATGCGAGGATCGGCATAACGGCATCTTATAGGAAGCTCTTCATTTATGTAAATTGACTTGATTGTTTCCAGATCAAGTGTTTTATAGTAGCTCTGATCTGCTTCAGTAGCCTCTGTTCTCCTATAGTCTACAACAAACAGAGGTGAACGTCCTTTATATTTCAACCATTCTTCACCATTTCCAACCCTACGTACAAATCTTTCATTCATGCGAAGCAATAATTCATGGATATCATTACCGATAAAGTCTCCTCTATCATGAATCTCATCTATCTCAGCAGGTACATCATAATAGGCAATCGATTTAGAACGATTCTCATAAATCTCCTTTTCATGATTCCATTTTTTAGCTTTCACAACAACTTCGTCCAAGCGATGATATTTCTCACGTATGCCTCGTTTTTCCAAGGAATCTTCGTAAGCATCCATAAAATGATTGTAATCCATATCGTTACCTATAATAGTATCTATCTGAAAATCTTTTCCCATCTCTAATCTTTGTTCGTCAGGTAAATCTATTTGCATATCACCCAAAAGATACTGTCTGGGCTGAGGGCTAAAAACTCGATCGAGTATAATTCTATGGTCTTTCTTTTTTCCTTTTTCCATCACAGAAAGAATCAAATTCCATTTACCGATAATATTGGAAATGAAAGTAAAACGTCCGACACTATCTGTTTCAAAAAGATTAATAGAGAATGCCTCTGATGATTTTTCTTCTTCTCCCCGCTTTGCAAGAAAAGAAGAAACTTGTACATTCGGTTTGGGTTTACCCTTGACGAATGAAACAACTTGTCCGTGTACCTCAATTCCTTGTTCAGGCATGTATTTGAGTTCAAATGGTTCCACACCCGATTCGCGTTTCCATGAATAGCGTCTCCATCCTTGAACCATCAACAGATTGTCTAAAGCAGCTTTGTGTTCATAGTCATCGGCCTCAAAATAATATAACGGACGATGAACATATCCTTTGATTTCGGACATCAATAACAGATCTGTCAACATCGAATGACGATTCTCAACTTCCTCCCATCCATCACGTATAGAAACTGACATAGGAGTACGAACAGGCTTTCCGACCGTATCATGCACAGTAAATTCCAATACAACACGGTCAAACGGAAAATAGTTCTCTTTGTTTTTCTGCGCAGTTATCGTTAACAACTTTGGCTTTCGGGCAAAAACAAGACGGTCGGCAATAATTTGTCCTTTTGTATCAAATAATACTACTTGTACTACTCCCGGCATCCATGCCGACTTATCCAGTTTGAAAGATACAGGAGTATTTTTATGTATGTTTATCATACAAAAATTGAGCAACTTCCCATGAGCAACTATAGCCAATCCCAACACAGCCGTGGATGTATGACTATTTTTCTGTACTTTGACCGATATACTATCTTCTGAAGAAAGATTATCAACCTGCATAACATATCCTTGTAATTGAGCTTCCGGCAAATCAAAACGATATTTCTTCCCATCAAACTCCACTTCTGCCCTATCACTATTTTCTCCGGAAGGAACATATGTGAATACGCCACGCCCTTCATGTGTAGTAGTAAAAGCACCGATCTCTTCTTTCCCACGACTAACAATTTTTCCTGAGAGTGCTACAGGATTTCCATAAGCATCAGTGGCCTCAAAAGCAACATTAGATAAAACACCTTTAATTAAGTTACCTCCTTCCGGAAAGAATCTCAAATTGATTTTCTTCTCCTTCGTAGTTCTTTTTCTACTTTGAGGATATTTATATACAGTATATTTCTGTATATTCTTCTCTTTAAAGTTTCCTAATTTCTTCGTCCTATCGAAAACCGGAAAAACACGTGAAAAAATAACTTCTTCCCCAAAATTCAACATGTATTTAGTATAAGCACGAACTTCATAGAAACCCGAATAAAAAGGTAGTTGTGTCAGCTCAAAACCGCTATGGCAACGCCCATTTTTTATGGGTAATACACGTTTAGATACGATCTCCCCACCCGGATTTAGCAATTCAACATAGAGAGTTTTGCTCAAATCTGACAAATGATTCAGTTCAGATGTTACCACATAACATTGAAACCAAATAGGATCTCCTTGATAATAGCTGGTATTATCGAAATGTAAATACACTTTCTCTTGCGGAAACACCTCTCCAAAGTTTTCTATAGCATCAACATACCCCGACAATCTGTGAAAAATACTATCGGAAATCTGTGCTTTCAAAGAGTATGAAAGTAGTGATAATAAAATCGGTAATAAAATGATGACCGCCTTATTTATTAAGAAATGTTTACTTGGAACAAATCTCACATAAAGTAGCAAAGGCACTTTCCTGATAGCAATCAATAACTTTTGATAATTCATATTAATGACAGGTTAAATTCTTTTCCGAAATATTTCCATAGCCAAATATAAAAAATATTTAGTAAAAACTGTTTTATAATCTTTCTTTTTTACTGCAAGTTCTATATATAACTATACCATATCATCCCCTGTCCTAAGGAATGTAACACGAATCGTTTTATGAAACGGGATAAAACGGGAGACAACAGCAATAATAACCGATATTACCAACAGATATCCCAGAATCTCTTTTAAAGCAAGCAGCAAACTTTGCTGTTGTAAGGTTGCATGGAGAGAATTAGTTGCTATTTGTACAGCTTCGTCATACTTGTGACCTTGTGACAGAGCCGTGTTTAAAGACTGACTGTATTTCCCCCGAATTAGTCAAACATTTGACTAATTTCGTTTATATATCGAATTTAGTGATTACATACAACTTCATTTATCCATATGTTAATTATTTAATTAGCAACGCATTAATAGTATATCTCAATATTTCTCTTCAAAATAATCCGATTAAAATCTTGTTCATCTAAAATCTTTTATTTTACTTTGCATCACAAAGTACTTTTTATATGAATAAAAACAAAGCATTAGAATCAGTAAATGAGATAAAAGAGTTGATGGAAAAGTCCTCAAAGTTTATCTCTTTCAGTGGCCTCGCTGCAATTATGGCGGGCATTTACGCATTAGTGGGCGCCTATGTCGCTACACAAGTTATTACACCAGACACAAAGTTGACCACAGCTTTGGAACTAATGATCATAGTAGCTTCACTTGTATTGACAGTCTCCGCTGTCACTGCCTGTATCCTTTCCTACTATAAATCCAAAAAGACTGGGCAAAAGTTTTTTAGCCGGCTGACTTATCGGGCATTGTGGAATTTTTCTCTCCCGATGTTGACCGGAGGCATATTATGTATTTCCATTCTATTGCATGGATATTATGGCATAATAGCATCAATCATGCTTTTATTTTATGGTCTGACATTAGTCAATGTTTCCAAGTTTACCTATTCCAGCATTGCCTGGTTAGGATATGCTTTTATCGGACTGGGAATCATCGATTGTTTTTGGGAAGGTCATTCCTTACTGTTTTGGACCATCGGTTTCGGCGGGTTCCATATTCTATATGGCATATTGTTCTATTTACATTACGAAAGAAGGAAATCATAAATGATAGAAGCATTCCAAAATATTAATAAAGCATTCGAAAGCAAAGTCCGGTTGGGGATTATGGCTGTGCTGATGGTCAATGAGGAAGCTGATTTCAATTTTCTGAAAGAACAGCTTTTCCTGACAGATGGCAATCTGGCAAGTCATACCCGTGCACTGGAAGAGCTGAAATATATCGAATGCATAAAAGGTTTTGTAGGCCGAAAACCACGAACAGTTTTCCGAGCTACAAAATTAGGCAGAGATGCCTTTAAATCTCATATTGAAGCCTTAGAGAATTTTCTAAAGTCAACATAATAATTCATCTAAACACTATTATCTTATGGACGGTTTCAATGAAAAATCAAACGAAGAGGTAGAACAGCAGCAACCATTAGGATGCCTGCATCGCTTCTCAAAAACAATCAAAATTGTGATTATCGGAGGATTAATTATTCTTCTGATGATACCTATGTTTATGATTGAAGACCTCATCTCGGAACGAGGACGCACACAGGAAGAAGCAATTAACGAGGTAAGCGAAAAATGGAGCCTTGCACAGACCGTCACCGGACCGTATCTGAATATCCAGTATCCGGTCGTTACGGAAAACAAAGGAGAAAAGAAAGTATCTATCAAAGACTTGATGTTATTCCCTGACGAACTTTCAATCAATGGGCAGCTAAAAACAGAAATACTCAAAAGGAGTATCTATGAGGTCAATGTATATCAGTCGGAGCTCACATTGAAAGGTTCATTCAGCTCGGAAGAACTGAGAAAAAGCAGAATAGATATAGAGCAACTACAATTGGACAGGGCTGCCATTTGCCTGAACCTGACGGACATGCGGGGAATCAGCGAGCAAATCAGCATTGCTCTAGGAGATTCTGTTTATATCTTTGAACCGGGAATGGACAACAGGGGATTAAGCAGTACAGGTGTGCATGCCATCGCTAATCTGTCGGAGTTGAAGACGAACAAGAAACTGCCTTATGAGATAAAAATAAAACTGAAAGGTTCGCAATCTCTAAACTTTATCCCACTGGGGAAAACAACTCGTGTTGATCTGAAAGCCAACTGGAGCACCCCCAGTTTTACAGGCAATTATTTGCCTAATAACCGGAATGTCACAGAAAAAGATTTCTCGGCTCAATGGCAGGTTTTAAATCTGAACCGTAACTATTCACAGGTCATGATGGATTACAGTGGTGCCAATATTAAAGAGGTGGATAATTCCAGTTTTGGTGTCAACTTTAAGATTCCGGTAGAGCAATATCAGCAATCTATGCGTTCCGCCAAATATGCAATTCTGATTATCCTGCTAACATTCGGAGTAATCTTCTTCACAGAAATCATGAATAAGACCCGTATCCACGCTTTACAATATTTATTGGTAGGTCTGGCATTATGCCTGTTTTACAGCTTACTACTCTCCTTCTCCGAACATATCGGTTTCAACCCCGCATATTTAATATCGGCTGCATTAACCATTATGCTGGTAGGAGGATATATGTTTGGTATCATCAAAAAGAAGAAACCTGCACTGACCATGTCCGGATTGTTGAGCATCCTTTACCTTTATATCTTTATTCTCATTCAGCTGGAGACCTTCGCTTTACTGGCAGGTAGTTTGGGATTGTTCTGCATTCTGGCATTAGTAATGTACTTCTCTAAAAAGATAGACTGGTTCAATGAATAGGAATGCCTGGATGGCAATATAAACAGTCTTAACATGGTGACACTATCCCATTGTTATGGTGTCACTATATCTGTGTGATGGTGACACTATGACAACAGGATAGTGTCACCATGTTTTTGACCGTCAATACAACCACCCAATCACTATACGACACAAAACATCACCGCCGATAATTCCTACTAGTGCAACTGTCCACAACTGCCAGCTCTTCAGGTTGCAAGATACCTTCAATGCGTTAAACATCCATACAAGCATAACGATCAGAAAGGGTAATCCCAGCAACGACAAAACCACCGCTTGCAAGAAATAAGGTTGTGCCAGCAGCTTTTCGGGTGACATGCTCATATCCATTTGAGACAACATTCGCATAGGCGGCAATAAACTAATTAAATTCATCACCAGTAACGGTGACTGGGCAAACAGCACAGTGCCCAACACATCTACTATACGAATGTGGGAATGTGACAAAAAAACGCCTCCAAGAAAGAACAGTAACACAGGAATCAGCCACACGATCAAATGCTCCGCCAAATAACACCACCAAGCCGGATTGGGAGCAGGACCGAAATGAAGCAATCCGTGATAATGATAACCGGATATCCAACAGATCCACGTAGAAACAGCCAGACCTAAAACTCCCCAGCCCAATGCTTTCATACCGGCAATCCGAATGAACGGATTTACGATTTGTCTATTACCTTATTTCCCATCATACATCCATTTTTGTTAGTTTTTCGATTAAATCATCCAATATATTTCGAACAGTAGGGTAACTGACTCCTATATTTTTTGCCATATCTTTCAAACTGCCACTCGATTTTACAAAGTCGAGTACAAACTGCTGTTCCTTTTCCGACAGCCGTGCCAGCAGAGGCAGTTCAAAATTACCGCAAACCTCTGTATTACACTCTTCGCAAAACAACCGGTTCACTCTCAAAGGAGCATCACATGCCGGGCACTGTAATGGTAAACGCTTCTTTATCTCCCCCATATTACTTTGGTTTCTTTATAAATGAACTGACAGAAGATATTAAAATGGTATTCACAGGTAACGAAGGACTAGTATAAACAGCAAGTTGCTGTTGCTGATCCATCACATCACAATCTTTCAAAACATGATTCATACGATCGATCAGAAGGAACCTGCCAGCAGGACAAGCTTTCTTCAATAGTTCCGCATCTTCCACGGAAACCTGAATGTCAGTTTTCCCCTGTACAATCAGAATGGGTACTTTCAAAGCAGCAATAATAGTCTGAGGATTATATTTGTACCATGAAATAAGGTATGGCTGAACAGAAGCACGAAACAACGATTGTAAATACACAGGAACATCCGTCACCTCTTTACCACCCTTCAGCGATTCATTAATGGAAGCCACTTCTTTCAGCATCGCTTCAGGTAACTTCTGAGCGGCAACCTGAATTTCTATCAATTCATAAGCCGGACGCCCGGCTCCCGCCAACGAAACAAATCCCTTTACTTTCGGACGGTCCCTACAAGCCAACATACCAATCAACGAACCTTCGCTATGACCAACTACCGTAATACCGGTGAAACGACGGTCCTTTGCCAAATAATCAATCCATCCGATCACATCATTCACGTAATCTTCAAAACGTAGTTTTACCTCCTCCTTTCCGGCAGCAGCACTACTTGCTATCCCCCGCTTATCAAAACGCAAAGATGCGATACCATTCTTCGCCAAACCTTCAGCCAGAAACTTCAACGAGTTATTCTTCATGTTACCAATAGCTGAATTTCCATCCATGTCAGTTGGTCCCGAACCAGCTATCAATAATACTACCGGCCATGCTTTCCCTTCATCAGGAAGCAGCAGCTTTCCTTTTATATCCCCCTCTTTTGTATTCAAGACTACTGCTTGCTCTTCCACAGGAAGAATCTGAGCCTGACATAAAAAGCTACACAAGGATAAGAAAAGAGCTAAAGTAAGAGAGATACACTTCATATGATTTACATTTAGATGATTTAATTTATCACAAAAGTAATCACAAAAACGAATAAAACAAACAATTATTTGAATATAATTAAAACAATACTCAATTTTATTCAAAACTAATTGAATTTATAGTCACTTTTGTGAGTTATAGTAAGACGAATATTTAAGAAATCATATACTTTCTCACTGTTCTTCTTCATCTTTGCTTACACTAAATAACTACTTTTTCATATAGCTCTTGACAAAGGGCTTTTTATATTGTATCTTTTGAGAAAAGAAAAATAAAAGAATGCATGAATAAATTTAGAAAAATAGAGACATTTACTAAATGTCCCTACTTAACATCAAAGCTTTCCCATCGAAGATTGTGGATACAGGTATTCTTACTTCAATATTCGTTTTATACATCTTAATGATCAGCCATTTTTTCCGATTTATAGAATGATACTTTTCAAGCAGATTAAGTCCTTTTTCCGGAAGTGATTCCCGGTATATCTCTTCCGAATGAATCGTGTAGTTCAAAAACGGATCTTGGTGCTATCACCAACATTTGCCATTCTTATTTCTTGTTTCATAAAATCAATAAAATTGGTTCCTTCACAATTTCCACATCTTACTCCTTGCATGGTAAGGTTGTTCAGATCCCCCGCAACATTTAATATAACTTTTCCCTTCAATATTGATTTGTACCAGATATACTCCCGTTTCCTCAGATAAGCCTAGCTCTTTCAGCTGTGAATCGAATGTGAGTAAAACCCTTTCTATATTCATTTTTACTACAAAGTTTCTAAAAAATCCTACCCGGTAGGTTATAATCCGGGAGCATAAAAAGTATCTGTTTGCATTTATGCAACTTGCAGAATCGTTTCAAGAATGATTCCAGCTTCGCATAAAAAAGAAGTTTAGAATTAATCTGCTCACCATTACAATAGTAATGAAGCGGTTTGTTCACATTATATTCCAACATAGATAATATTGGTATTGTATCATTCTCAAATATATAATATTTATAAGGCAAGGAATTGTTTATTAGTGTAACATATTTTTGTTGAAGATTCAGGACTTCTCTTTTAAAATCATAATAAACAGTGTCAGGAAACAAAAGAGCCTTGTTATGTGACGAAAAGAATCGCGGAGTACGTAAATGGTCATAAAAATGATAATAATCTTTAGGATTCCCACCTATGAATAGAGAATCATCACAAGGAGAAAATGGCCTAAATGATGACGGAATATACAACAAAGTATCATTGCCCATTTCTATTGTATACACATACCCATCATCCTTCATAATAATGTATTCCATATTTTCTTTAAAAAATGGAAGTATCTTGACAAGCAAATTGTCTTTACAAGAACTATCTGCGTCAGGGTAAGTTTTAAAATAATATTCCGTAAAATTAATCAAGTCCTTAGTATTTTCAGGAAATTCATAATAATTACTATAATAATAACCCACAATTATATCTAAACATGGGTAATATACACTTTCCCTTCTTAGATATTGTGCGTTACATACTAATAAGTACAATAGTGAATGAAGTATTAACATTACAAATCTTTTCATTTGAATCTATTATTAAATAATTTATCATATCTATTTGAAAAATTAAAGCCTGCTTGTTTAGTATAAAAAACTATTTGCGCAGCAACGGGAACTCTACTACCTGGAGTATCTTGACGTTCAAAATAAATTGGAATACCGGTTTTTAATCCTCCTGTCCCTCGATTTCCTTGTCCCCGTACAATACCTTTCCTTACATATCCTAATCCCCCGGACTTAGCCATATTCTTCTCTCCTTTATCTACTGTAAAATAGGTAACACTTCCTCCTTCAATTTCAAATGAAAAATTTTGAGGTTCTCTTAATCCTAAGGCACTAGTTTTAGTATATATTCCAATATCAAAATCTGTTTTTTCACCTCCACTCACCTTATCCCCATATACAGTATATTTTTCTGGAACTGCCTCCTTTATCAAAGCGTCATCTATTTTTTGCATAACCATTCCTTCTTTTGATATTGAGGAATATTCACTCCCCATTAAACTATAATAAATATCATTTTCCGTATGTGTTATCCCTAAATACACTCCATTCTTAACAGTTTCATTTAACATTGCCTGTGAACGGATTTCTTCGCTATATTTATATTGCCAAATACCTTCTTCATCTTGAACTTTATACCAATCTTTGCCATCAGGATCTATATACTTTAACGGATTATTCGCACAATATACATATGGGCTAATTGTGCAGTACTTTTCCGCCATCGGATCAATACTGGTGAAACGGCCGGGAATAACATCCATCTGTCTTGCTCCATAATCATACAGGTTCAATCCATTCTCCGTATCCAGTTCCTTGCCGTTATACTTATAAGGCTGCTTGTCTGCAAAAGTACCCTCTGCGAACGACATACCATAAGGATAATAGTGATTTGTCTGAATCACCGTTCCATCAGACTTAGCAACAACACGGTTATTTCCCAAATGATCCTGAAGATAGAAATGGTATATCCCATTCTCAATATTACCTCCATCAATCAGGATACGTTTCAAAGAACCATTCTCATAAATCATATTACCAACATAATCGGTACGCTTTTCAGTCGATGACTTATGAATGACAGAAAGCTTCTTGCCACCGGCTGAGTAAACATACTCATTAACCGGATTGTTCGCACCTGTGAAGGTTAGCCGTCTCGGCTAATTTAAAGAATTATATTCAATCCTGCTAATTCCCTTATTCAAATCTTTCACCATATTGCCATTGTCGTCATAACTGTACTCGACAGATTCGTGGGAACCGTCCTTGAAATCCATCGACAGAGATAAGCTGGGATTCGTACCCTTATCCTCGACACCAACCAACTGGTTCCCATTGTAGCTCAAAGTAAGGTCATCCACAATACCATAGGTACTGGTTCCTACATTACCATGACGGCTCAAACTCAGCATATTCCCATGCTTGTCATAACTATATGAAGTATTAAATTTGTCACTTGCTACATTACCCTCCAGATAACCGGCACCGATAAGGCGTGAAAGGTTATCATAAGAGAAGTTATAACCACGATTCCTGTCATCAGCCACTTTCCAATCCATACCAGAGATACTACCATTGTAACTGGGATTATTCGTGCCGCTGCTACGATGATCATTATAATATAACGTTTGAGTAAATAACGAGTTAGAGATTGTTTTTATCCACGAACGAATATTATATGTATAATTCGTTTTTAAATTGCTTTGACCATTATAACTGTTAGATGTCAATCGTCCCAATTCATCATATTCATTACTAACAAGCGTAACTTCTATCCCATTATTCAGTTGATGTGTAGTAGCAAGCAAGCGGCCAGCATGATCATAAGTATAAGTAAGAACTTCTTTTTGTTCATTTTTTCCCTCTGTTGTGTGTGTATGAGTGATTTGTACAGGCTGTCCGACAAAATTATATGCTGTATATCTCGCTTCTATACCACCCAAATAGTTAGTTTCTTTTGACTGTATAAGACGTTTTTGCTTGTCATAATACATCGTATTGTAAAGATAAGCATTGGATACACTGCCATCAGGAGTTAATACACTTGTCGCTACACCTGTCAATAACCCTTTGTGTTTGTATCTGCTTTGTGAAGTATCATCTCCATAACGCTTCAAATAACCGGCATCTATACCTGACGAAGTATATGATAAACCTGCATTTGAGAATCCGCCCAATGCACGAAAATCATAATGGTCATAATAATTCGCAGTCATTACAATGGGCGAGACAAGTGTCATTCCTGTTATTATATACCCCATCAATTCATCACTGTGACCCGGGTACCATTCTGCTCTCACTATGCTATCAGCAAGGGAATCAACTACAGGAGTATGATCATCAGTACAGATACCGGTTAAAACAACGCGCCCAAAGATATCCGGAATTGAGAAAAGCCATTCATTTCTCTTTCGTTGTTCGCCATTTTGTGATAGTATTAACCGGTCGGCTTTATCATATACGTAATATATCCATTGTACCCCCGGTAGGCGTTTAGCAATGCATCGATTACGGTTATCATACTTATATAGATAAGCATAATCCCGAATAAAATCATTTCCCATATTAGACCATACAGTCCCTGTCTTCATTGCATCGGACGCTAATGGAGGAAGTACAGCTTTTAGATTGCCTGAGGTATCGTAAATATAATAAGTGTCATAAAAAGTCCTTGCATTTCCATCATTTACACAATATCGGGTCAGTATTCTCTGTCCCAGTTTGTTCTTGAATTCGAATGAGACATTACTGTCCTCATCTTCGACACGGGCAACAGTTAGCTCATTAGCGCTATAAGCACCAATCTTATTGATAATTAGCACTGTATCACTGACAGATGACTCCATCGTTGCATATTCGATACACGTTAAGGAATCAATATCCGGCAAATTAGTAAAGTAGCCATAAGTAACACCTTTTCTTTTTTTGTGCCAATCTTCTCCGGCTCCATATTGCTTACTGATAAAATTTAAAGGACTGTCTTCATAACCAGGAAACTTATAAGCATGAGAATCACCACCATAACTTCTTTTAGCTTTCGAGATTATAGAGTCAGGGCGAACGTATGAGCCATTATTTCCACTGATATAAACAGGCAACCAGCTCCTGGATTCCCTACCGTAAACATCATATTGTTGCATAGTGACCAAATCGCCATATGTAGGAGTAATCCTTGTTTGCACAGACTGTACAGGCCGGCCAAGTCCATCAAAGAAATCTTTACGCTCCAGATAAGTATCCCCTGACTCACTCCTCATTGTCCGGGTACGAATATAATTTTGATCAGGGCTTATTGGACCTAATACAGGCTCAGGATCGTATGATTCTATTTCAGGTATTGATTGTGGTTCTTGATGGGTGGCTTGTAATGCAAAAAGCAAATCCCCATTCATAGGCATGCAGATTTCACTACCTGGAAAAAGTTGGTTTATGTTAGTAATATGCGTGTCTTTATGTTCGGCATCTACAACGTAGAAAACTAAAGCAAGCAGGTGTCTGTCATCCGGTGTGCTTGGTATCGGCACTTGGGATATAGTATCCAAAGATAAGTGAAGATATCCTTTAGAGAAAGTGGAAGATGCTATCGGTTTGAGATTGAACTGCCTGTCAACAACTGCAAAACGCGGGAAACCGCTTCCATTATAATTTATATTAAAACTTATATAGAGAGGGGAGCCAAAAACACTAAATTCCATTTCTGTGAAAACCTTATTAATACCGCTTGTGGAAATGCTTCCTTTGCACAAAAATTCTTCCCAACATAATGCCTGGCATTCTGTATTAAAGTAGACTGCATTATCTGCCGCCGGCAGAAATTCCGGATGATAAACCACCTGTGCATCCACATTCGACAAGCTCATTATCAATAATAAGCTCGTTAGGATATGAATAAGCCATTTTGATTTCATTCCCTTTTTTATTTTATTCTGCATAATAATATTCATATTCCTCAATTACCTTACCTGAATCATTTTTAACCCGAAGAAGACGACCTAGAGAATCATATTCATAGTAAACCGTTAGACCTGTCGGATCTGTTATTGTCAGAATGCCGATCAGTGGCTTGTAAGTGTATGTCGTTACAGAGGCATTGCTCATCGCGGGATCAGAGCGGAGATTATTAATCAATACCCAGTCTGAGTCAGTCGGAGCAATCCTGGATGAAATAGCATTTAAAGCAGATTCATTGACAATTCCCAATACATGACTATAAGTAGTGTTTTTTATTTCAGCAATCGGATATTGTCCTTTATAAGCCCAAAGCAAAACAGTACTAGTGCCATCCAGGGTCGTATACTGCCGGATGTTCCCTTGCATATCATACAAGTCGTAAAAGATATCTGTACGGTAATCACCATATATTTTGCTTTGTTTGGATGAAGGCAAATACATATTGCCAAATGATGAGTAGTTTGTCTTCATTCTTCCTATTTCGTTTCGGGAGAAACTAAGATTATACTTTATTCTTTCAATAATTGGAGACAGAATATTGGCTGTAACCATGCTACTGTAGATTGCATCGGTAAAATCCTCAGGGTAATTATATTGCTCTACAATTGGATAGGTCGTCTTTTCCTTCAATTGATTGTTTTGATTATAAGAATAGGACTCATTGAAAGTAACGATTCCGCTATCAGTATAATCGATGACATTTTTTGCATCTAGACGATAAAAACCCATATGAAGGTCATATTCTATATAATCGTAGCAAGTCGACACAAACCGATAGACATTAATTGGATTAAAATTGCCAGAAATAGTTACTTTTATTTTATTTTTCACCTTCAGCTCTTTGGAAACTTCTTTATCCACACCTGAATAGACATAATTCTCTTCCTTTTTTATCGTACCATATTGGTCATAATATATTCGGTTTGTAAGTACTGGTTCATAACCTAGATACGAACCTACCCAAAATCCCCTGCCAAAGGTATTGTTCGGCATTGTCAAATTAATGGAGTAATCCCCGGCAAATGGCGTAATATAGGCTCTTTGCGCAATAGATTTTCTCTCATTGAATGGGATGTGCCCGAACCGCATCACAGTTTTCCCGTTGTATTTATTTTGACCTTGATCATATTGCAAGATACTGACTTTCCCGTATCGGACAGATGAACCCCACAATTCTTCTTGTATTGGAGTTGTAGAGAAAATTAGTGTCCTGGTACCTCTATATGCTATATTCCCAAAACCTGGTGCAGCAACTTGTTCAAAAAAAGATAAGCCATATTGTTCCTCCGCAAAATCTGTTGCTGAAAGATGAACCTCTACCTTAGCTTCTCCATATTGATATTCTGTTATAATTGGGGTTGAATCCTCCGCTATTTTAGAAGTTATTCTTTTTATTCGCAATCCTCCTACTTTTACTCCCTCATCATCCTCATGTGATTCATATTCATACTCGGTAAAACCACCGGTTGGAAATACTATTTTCTGCAAAGAATACTCGTTGGATGTCGGATTCGTACCGGCAGAACGATTTCCGAACCCCTTTATATAATAAGAATCCACAACTTTTTCAAATTGTGTATATTCATCTATCCCTGAAATTCTTTTCTTATATAACAACTGTGGATAGGTTCGGAACAACTCATGTATCCATGTTCCGGCTCCACCGTATCCCCACTCATTTGTGACTGAATTTGATAAAGGCGGATAATAAGAGAAGGCATATTTTTCTTCGGAAGAGGGTTGTTGTCCACTAATAACAAGTGCCTTTAGTAAATTATGTCGATTGATTCCTCCTTTTGTTACTAGTTCATAATCGAAATGTACTTTTTTAATCAATTCATTACTCATATTGTATATCTCAATATCAGTGACAAGCTGGTTCCATTGATAACGCTGGTCAGCCCTTGACCCACTCGGATATGTCATCCCTCTTCGCAGGAACACTATTTTACAATTAGGCGCATCTATTTTTTGTACCAATAAGGATGAATTCTGATAGTCTGTGAAAGAATAAGGAAAAGAAAATCTATCTCCGGTAAGTTCACCATCGTTAGGAGATACATTATCATACGGAATCCAATTTGTGTAGAAAGGAGCTTCAGTATATGAAAAATGAGTAGCCCAACCTTCATTATACATTGTTGCATATTTGGAATATTCAAACTTAACTTCCTCATTATAAGGTGTTAATATTTTAGACAAGGGCCATCCAATGACCGTGTTATTGTCAGATGCGTATTCTTTATTATCGACACTCATTTCGTAAATAAAACCCTCTCCGTCAGTGACTGTTATATTTCGAAATGAATAGGTACCGTCCCCGCCTGAAAAAGAGATCCTGTCCCGATTGTTTTCGGCGATTAATGCCCTGACCTGCCCCGCTCTCGTGCTGTTTTGGAGAATAAAATGTCCAGATGATGAAGGTAGTATATATGAAAAATGATCATGTTCCCCATCTTGTGCCCCCAAAACAAATCGGCTTAAATATGTATCTTTGTCCATTCGTTGCTGTGCAGTACTGGTGTATCCGTCCAGATTGGCATAATTAGATTCCCAGGTAGCATAGCTATATCTATCAACTCTTTCGTCTTCTCCGCCATATACGGATCTCATGACTTTAAAGCCACCGACATTTAGACTCCACCCCGCCCCAACATCACCGTCATATTGATGGGCTTTGATACCAGAGGCATGGTAAGAAAGAACAATAGGAATTTTCAGACCTCTTACTTCCAATTCATATAAAGGAATACGAATATCAGGTATTCCTGTACATTCATTTATTTTATGATTCAAATATTTCTGATAAACAGCTGATTGCGGTGAGAGAGGGATTACTTGAGGCACCAATGGATCTTCTGCACCAGACTCAGATGAATATAGTGAAACTTCCCAAATAGAGTCTCTCACCTCTTTTGTATTGCCTTGTACACAAAAGCATACAAATAAAAAAAACAGAAAAAACGATCCTTTCATGAAGCTTGCATTATTTATATAGCAATAATTAATAAACTTCTATATAGCATCAACAAGGAGGAAGCAATCAATAAACTCTTCCCGTAATAATAATCAAGACTTACTAAAAACCAATAAATTTAGAAGCCAATTTGTACAGCTTATCGTATTAAAAATTGCCTGAAAACTATTGCCTTTATTAGGCAATTAAAATAATCAATCGCAATTTGTTCATACAGTTCAATCCATACAAGATATATTAATTTCTAAAATACTTGCTCATGCAAGAAATCGAAATCACTCTTTATAATTACAATTATAGCTCAAATGTTTTTTAGTTTAAATGAAGCTATAAACTTAATAAATTAACCATTAGGAACAAAATTATAGTATACATTATTTTACAAAAATGTTGAATAACATGATTTTTAATAAAAAACAGACAATTATTATTAGTTGATATGACAATAGAAGTAGAAATATCAGGAGAACTTTTTTACTTTAAAAATAGAATAAATTACATGAACCCAAATTTTGTTTTTTTCGAGGCAATATTATCCCCCTGCCAAAATGCACACTTCAAAAAAAGATTTGCCACCAGTGGATTCAACTTATATACAATTTATGAAAGAATTGAAAGATCTTTCCATACCATTTCTCAAATACCATCTGAATATCATGTTTTTCAAATGATATTATCTATGCATCAATAACTGGCGATGAGGAAATTTATGCTAAAGGGAGAATAAATCTAGTAATTATATAGTTACTATCACTAGTGTCCTATTAAAATTGGGACACTAGTGTTTAGTTATTCAAAACAAATATAAATCAATCACTAATAACAAAGGCTTCTCAACTAATAATCAGAAGAAAATCCTTCTTTTTAACAAAGAAAAAAGACCGTCTAAACTTGTTAGACCGCTTCGTTTTTTTATAATTCCGCTTATATTATTATATTTCTTGTTTCATCCACACAATCGGATAGCCTAAATCTCTTTTGATAGCTTCCATTTCCGCACTATGCAACATTTCATGTTTGAAGCTCCATGCCAGTGCTTCATACTTTACTTCTGCTACCGGATGTTTAAACGGAAGAGGTTCCAAACAATCGGATAAGATATCATCATTTAATGTTTCCAGGCTACTGATACAAATTTGGTGAACAATCTCAAACTCTTCTTTTAATTTAGGTACGGGAATCATATCTTTTTCTATAGAGCGGTGCATGGTTCCCATTCCATTAAATATTCTGTTATATTCTTTAATAGGCAACAGTTCTCCTACTTTCTTATTTACTCCTGTCACAGCAGTCATAGTATGAAAATTCTGCGAAACCAATAAATGTCCCACCTGCCAGATGAAATTTGAATCCGTACCCTCGGGAATCACATACCATAAATCTTCCGGCAATTCGGACATCAAACGTTTCACAAAAGCGCGAGCCTCTATCATCTGCTCTTTTAAAAATTCAATTTTACTCATAACTATATGTTTTTAAATTATACATATAGTTAGTGAACACACACATGAGGTTTGTGACAACTTACAGCAAAAATCTCTCCCAATAATTTTTTCGAGGCAACTCTTTTTCAAATTTCCGGTATAAATCTGCCAGCCTCATCATTCTCTGCACTATTGCGTATTCCTTATCCATATCAATGGAATGTACCGGTTTACAAATACGACACTTACAGGTACCACCGGAATTATACAACGGACAGGTATCATTCATAAAAAGAGTGATTTTTTGAATTGAACGATTATAGATTTGCCGTACATTGCTTTCTTTCAGTTCCATTACCGCACTGATTTGCCGATAGGGCAACCCCACATTTTCTCTAAAGATAAAAATCAGTCGGGCATCATTATTCAGACAATGATTCAGAGCAGTAATACACCAGTCGCATCTTTCCTTTATCCATTCCCGCTTTGCCTCTTCCTCACCGGAATATTCGATTTCAGGCAACGAACGGAAATATTCTACCTCGGTCATCTTCATCTGCCTTTCACCTTCCGCATACCTGCCGATGGTACGCCGGGCAATAGTATATATCCATGTAGAAAGTTCCGAATCGCCTTTAAAACTATGGAAACTTTTGCAAAGTTCATACCACACTTCCTGCGCCGCTTCGCGGGCTATTTCTTTATTCTGAATCATCCGGTGTGCAATCGTGGAAATCATATTCCCATATTCTTCCACCAGCCGGTTTACATCCATTTCCATTACAGAGCAAACGCTAAAATGTCTTTTTCAGATACACCATATCTACCAGTTGTTCACCGTCTTCATACATAGGATGATCATAATTGTCGGTAAAAAAGTTCTCTACCCGATGAGAGATGGTGAAGCCACAATGTTCGTAGAAAGATCTCGTAGAAGGCACATCTCCCGTGCCAACCAACATTTCAGAGCACCTCCCTTGATAATGTTCAAATAAAAATTGAATCAAGCGTTTACCGTATCCCTGTCGCTGGAAAAAAGAGATCGTAGCTATATTCTTAATTTCGTAAATCCCCTCCCCTTCACAGGTGACGACACAGCACGCTTTCAACCCGTCATCATACAGGACAAACATATCACCACGTTCCAGATAACGGTCGATCATACTTTCCTGTTCATCAGCCAGCAGCAACAGTTCCAAAAACTCTTTTTTATCAGAAATTACTTTTTTTATCTCCATATTGTAAAACTTTGAACATCTTATCAGTATCTTGCAAAGGTATAAAAATTCACCTGATAAACAATTTCTCGAAAGTATATCTTGAGAACCGGTCCAGTCGGTCCCTGCTCTGATATAAATGCTGAAATTGAGAATATCACATTCTAAGAATATACAGATGCAATCAGACAATCGTCCAAATCAATAGAAAAATAATACAATGCGTTTGTTTTCTCCTATTATTATCGTTTACTTTGTTGGCAAATTTTAATCGTAGAATCATGAAAAAACTGTTATTAGCAGTCTTGCTCTTTTGCACAAACACAGTTATTGCACAAGGTACCATAGAAGATTACCGCCGCGCTTACTCATCAGGAGAAAAATTCAGTGCCAACAAAGTATTCTATTCCAATGTGAACCCGGAGTGGATTGATGAAACACATCATTTCTGGTATGTGCGAAATACTCCCGAAGGACGTCTCTATGTATTAGTGGATGCCGACCATAAAAACAGGAAAGACTTGTTCGACCACAAACTTATGGCAACGGCTTTAAGTGAAGCATCAGGACGTAAAATAGAATCGACTTCTCTTTATCTGGATCGTCTGTCAGTCAATAAGGAGTTGGATACACTACGTTTCGTCTTCAACAATCATCGATGGATGTATACCATCAACACCAATCAGCTGACAGACGAAGGCACTCTGCCGGCTCCACGCAAACAACGCCACTGGATGGAAACTGACGACGAAAAAACAGCAACTCCCGTCTCCTCTCCTGACAGGAAATATGTAGCATTCATTAAGAATCATAATATATATGTAAAGGAAATAGCCACCGGAAAAGAAAAACAGTTAAGTCTCGACGGTACTTTGGGAAATTATTACTCAGCCTATATCCGCTGGTCTCCCGACAGTAAAAAAGTGGCTTCCTGCAAGATCCGCCCGGTAGAAAAACGCTATGTATATTATGTTGAATCCTCCCCTGCCGACCAACTTCAACCTAAACTCCACAAACAAGAGTATGCCAAACCGGGAGACGAACTTCCATTTAGGATACCCTGCATTTACGAAGTAGAAACAGGACACGGTGTGATTCCATCAACAGATTTATTCTCTCAACAATATTATCTTACGAGTCCCGAATGGAACAAAGACAGTCAAGCCGTTACCTTCGAATACAACCAACGCGGCCATCAGGTTTACCGGGTACTGGAGCTTTCGGCTACAACAGGAAAAGTACGTCCGTTGATAGAAGAAACAAGTGATAAATACGTCAATTATTCCCGCCATTTCCGCCACGACTTGCAAGATGGAAAACGGATGATATGGATGAGTGAACGTGACAACTGGAATCATCTGTATATGTATGATCGCACCACAGCCCAACCTGTTCATCAGATAACCAAAGGCGAATGGTATGTACGTGATATTCTTCGTGTAGATGAAACGAACCAACTTATTTATTTTTCGGCAAATGGTGTACAGGCCAATGAAGATCCCTACCTGATCCGTTACTATCGTATCGGCTTCGATGGCAGAAATCTCACTTGGCTCACTCCGGAAGAAGGAATGCATAACGCATGTTTTTCCAAAGATATGCAATATCTGGTCGATGTATATTCAATGGTAGACAAAGCCCCCATAGCTGTACTCCGCAATGCTGAAAACGGAAAAGTCATCATGCCACTCGAAACTGCCGATATCAGCCGTTTGATAGCGGAAGGCTGGAAAGCCCCCGAAGTATTCACAGCCAAAGGACGTGACGGGAAAACGGATATGTGGGGAATCATCATTCGTCCCTCCAACTTCGACCCCGCCAAGAAATACCCTGTTCTGGAATACATCTACCAAGGACCTGGCAACCAATACGTCCCCAAGAATTTCATCCCCTACAACTATTATATGAGTGGTATTGCCGAACTCGGTTTTATTGTTGTAATGGTAGACGGTATGGGAACTTCTTTCCGTTCACGCAGTTTCGAAAACGTGTGCTACAAGAATCTGAAAGATGCCGGGTTACCCGATCATATCGCCTGGATAAAATCTGCTGCCCAAAAGTATCCTTATATGGATATAGATCGTGTCGGAATATATGGTTGCTCCGCAGGTGGACAAGAATCAATGACAGCAGTACTGTTTCATCCGGACTTCTATAAAGCAGCATATTCAGCCTGCGGTTGCCATGATAACCGCATGGATAAAATCTGGTGGAATGAACAATGGCTGGGATACCCCATTGGGGAGCAATATAAAGAAGGATCGAATGTTGAAAACGCCCATCTGCTTAGCCGTCCGCTAATGCTGGTAGTAGGTGAAATGGATGATAACGTAGATCCGGCTTCCACCATGCAGGTAGTGAACGCCCTGATCAAAGCTAATAAAGATTTTGAATTAGTCGTCATCCCCGGAGCCCATCATACGATGGGAGAAAGTTATGGTGAACATAAACGCTATGATTTCTTCGTGCGCCATCTGCTAAATACAACTCCACCGGGATGGAATGAAATAAAGTAGCATCCGTCTTCACTATGGATTATCAGGCGCAAATGAAGTCCTGTTTGTTTTCATTTGCGCCTGATAACACAATTGTCCTGACTGATCAGCTGCCTTTCCTATGCTCCAGAATCGTATCCATATTTTCTAAAGCCCAGCCAACCAATCCTTCAAGATGAGGAATCAAAGTTCCTCCTGTATCTGTCAGGTAATACTCTACACGGGGAGGAACTTCTGCATATATTTTCCGTTCAACCAAGCCGTCAGATTCAAGCGTACGAAGGGTAACAGTTAACATCCGCTGTGAAATATCCTCTATCGTTTTATAAATATCACTAAAACGCATCGTGCCATTGGCATTCAAAGTAATGAGTACCAGCATCGACCATTTGTCTCCCAAGCGGCATATAACATCTCGTACGGGACAATTCCCTGTCGGGTGAAAGTTTTTCATCTTTTAACGTTTTATATATTGTTGATTTTCAGCAATAGTTACTTCCATGTAACTTCCTTATTCCGAGGTGCGTTCTTGTATTTCTCAATCTAGGTAGATACATTTGCATCACAAAAGTAATAAACTTACTAAAAATAACTATTGTTTCACTCTAATAATGATGATTATGGCAAAGAAAGTAGCAGTTTTAGCAGTTAATCCGGTAAATGGGTGTGGTTTATTCCAGTATTTAGAAGCTTTTTTCGAAAACGGCATTCCATATAAAGTATTTGCCGTATCGGATACGAAAGAAATCAAAACTAATTCAGGAATTACCCTGACAGTAGATGATGTAATAGCCAATCTAAAAGGACATGAGGACGAATTTGACGCACTCGTATTCTCTTGCGGTGATGCAGTACCTGTATTCCAGCAATACGCAGACAAGCCTTACAATGTAGACTTGATGGAAGTCATCAAGACCTTCGGAGAAAAAGGAAAGGTGATGATCGGGCATTGTGCCGGCGCCATGATGTTTGACTTTACAGGTATAACGAAAGGCAAAAAAATAGCAGTTCACCCGCTAGCCAAACCGGCAATTCAAAATGGAACCGCCACAGATGAAAAATCGGAAATAGATGGCAATTTTTTTACTGCACAAGATGAGAATACGATCTGGACAATAGTACCCAAAATCATAGAAGCATTGAAATAACCCTGACAGTGTATCTTAGAATAATTATACACAAAAGAAGAATGATTCATGCAATTGGATTATTAAGTCATTCGTTCCTTTAAAACCAACGGCCCGTTGCACACCGAGAAACGGGTCCTTGGTTTTAAACCAACAGGGTGTTGGTTTAAAAGGGAAAAAACAATACTCATATAGTATTAAGAACCAACGACTTACAAAATCCGCTTCCCACTCACCAATTTTCCCAATCCGTTCGTCAATAAAACACAACAATGAGCAGGTAACTATTGATAAAAAACAGATAGTACCCATTCCATACACCTACATATGGCGATTACTCTCTATAGCTAAGAAAAAACTGCTGTCACTCCTTCTGTTTTCGTATCAAAATAAAGAATAACGGACTATTACAAAAAAATAGTAAAACATTATTATCTTTCAAAAGTTTGTATATTAGCGACCTGAATATTTGAAAAGAAAAACGATACACATGCAACGTATCTAACCTTAGGTATAAACAGTATATGAACAAAGAGAAACAAGGATTTAGCGCATTTTTACTTCATTTTCTAGAACGATTGAACAGTGATAAAACTATCGAAGCAAAAATCACAGAATCGCTAACTGATATTTGTAAATACTATGGGTTTAAAAATTGTCGGTTTTGCAAGCCTCCTTGTCGAGTCAGACAGCAAAGAAGAGCGCCGGGAATACATTAATATTATGCAAGAGAATACAGATTTGCTGTTACAGTTAATATCAGATATTCTGGATCTATCAAAAATAGAAGCCGGAACTCTTGAATTCACGATGGACCATCTCAATGTCAAGAGCTTCTGTGAGGATATTATGCGCAATTACGACATAAAGGAGGACAAGGCAGTACCCGTTCTACTTGCTTCCAACCTTCCAGATTACTGCATTTATACAGATAAGAAACGTTTAATGCAGGTTATCACCAATTTCATCAACAATGCTCTCAAATTCACCAGTGAAGGTCAAATTCTTCTTGAATATCATCTGAACGAAAATAGTCAGACAATCGAATTTTCCGTGACAGATACAGGGATGGGCATCGCTCCGGACAAAAAAGAACATGTATTCGAGTGTTTTGTGAAATTGAATTCTTTTTCGAAAGGAACGGGGCTGGGATTGTCCATCTGCAGAAGTATCATAGATCATCTCGGCAGTCATATCGGGGTAGAATCCGAACAGGGAGCCGGTTCTCGCTTTCGGTTTACGCACCTATACAACATAAAAGATGAAATTCTTTAGTTAATATTTTCATTTTATCATTTTTTGAAGGGATATTATCGTTTTTCAGATTGTTTTTACTACTTTTGTCCATATCAAATCAACCATTAATTATTAAATCGAGCACAAACAGACCTCTTTATGAATATAAAAAAACATCTGCTACTGTTTTTTCTATGTTTCGTATCTATTACCCCTATTTTAGCGCAAAGAGACCACATAGATATCTCAAATTACATTTTGTGTATCAATTCCTATGCAGAATCTGCTCCATGGAGTAATCGGATGATCTCCGCTATATCAGAATATGTACAAAAAGTTCCCCAATTAACTTTATATGCGGAACATATGAATATGCTAATGATTGATACCGATACCACCTTGAAGGAATTCAAGAATCTTATTCAGGAAAAATATAGTAAACATCATCCACGTTTACTGGTATTATTGGGTAATTCAGCTCTATTGCTGCGCGACGAATATAGAGAACTATGGGGGGATATTCCTATCGTATTATGTTCGGAAGAAAACTATATAGGCTCACAAGAAGTCTATATATGCAAGCAACCGATTGTAAAAGCCGACTGTATACCACTCTCTCAACTGGCCGATCCATACAACTTGGTTCATTTATACTCTAACCTCTATCTTCAGGAAAACATACAACTAATATCTCATATAGTCCCCGATATGAAGAAATTTATATTTATCGGGGATGAACGGCAAATCAACCAAACCAATAGCATTGAGATACAGAGCAAGTTGAAAACCATGAATCCGGACATCGAATATCAGTTCATCACTCCGAAGAAATGGACAACCAACCAATTACTGGATTCATTGTATTTTATCGATCCGAATACAACAGGAATACTATTTGCTTCCTGGCTCTATAAAACTAAATTTGCGGGAAATACATACTTAGCTTCTAATGCCTACAAACTTATCGTGACAACCAGCGCCCCTATTTTCACCCTCAATATGGCCGACATTACCGAGGAAAACGGAGGTATGATAGGTGGCTATACTTACAATCAGAAACATTACAATCAGCAATTGATTCATATTGTCTCCGAAATACTTAATGGAAAGCAGGCACGGGAAATTCCTTTCTATACACCATCGGACGGTGTGCCCATCATTAATTATACTATCTTGCTTCGTAAAGGATACTCCCCCTCCATGTGTCCGCCCAACACCTGTTTTCTAAACAAACCACTCACTTTTTGGGAACAGAACAGGTACTTTATTATAGGAACACTTTTCTTCATTCTATTATTGGCATTATTTTTTTTCTATCGTATTCATAATCTGAATATCATCAAAAAAGCACAGCAAAAAGAGATCGAAGCAATGGCAAACTATAAAAGCCTGATTAATAATATGCCTATTCTATATATGCAGGAAGAAGTGATTACTGACAAAAACGGTACTCCTATAGAATTGATTTACCGTAATGTGAATGCTCACTTTGAAAAGAAATTTTTCCGCAAAGAGAAAGTTATCGGAAGAAAAGCGAGTGAAATATTCCTTGAGTCAATGCCCCCATTCTTACACTTCACTCAAATAGCTTTGTCTGAAAATAAGATAATAACTTTTCCCTATTATTTCAAGAAAATAAATACTTTCTATGACATTGTGCTCAAAGCGAATCCTCAAAACAAGATGATCGATGTATTCTGCCTGGACAGTACGGAATTACACAGGGCACAACAAAAACTAAGTACTATCAATAATAAGCTAGCCATGTCACTCGATGTGGCAAACATTGTACCCTGGAAATGGGATTTGCAAAGCAAAACAATCCTATGTGACATCAATAAACCGATAGAGCTAAGCACACAAGGAAAAGACATTAATGAAGATCAATTGGCTGTTCCGGACAATCAATATTTTTCCAAGATATTCAAAGAAGACCGAAAACGGGTAGAACAAGCTTATCAGAACCTGATAGAAGGTCATTCGAAAAAAGTGAAAGAAGAGTACCGTGTGATCAACACACAAAACGGATTTCATAGAATAGAATGGGTGGAAGCCCAGGCAGCTGTTGAAACGCGGGATGAGAACGGCAAACCGTTAACTTTGATAGGCTCCTCACTCGTTATTACCGAACGGAAAAAAATGGAAATGGAATTGATCAATGCCAAAGACCGTGCCGAAGAATCTAATCGTCTGAAGTCCGCCTTCCTCGCCAACATGAGTCACGAAATTCGTACTCCATTAAATGCTATCGTCGGCTTCTCCGGCATATTGGCCTCTACGGAGGAAGAAGAGGAAAAACAGGAATATGTCAGCATCATTGAAAACAATAATACCCTATTGTTGCAACTCATCAGTGACATCCTCGACCTATCCAAAATAGAAGCCGGAACATTGGATTTACATTATTCCGATATTGAACTCAATGATTTAATGAAAGATCTGGAAAACAGCTGCCAACTGAAACTCAAGTCGGATACTGTAAAGCTGGAATTTGTAGCTCCTGCAGAACCTTGTTTTGCACATATAGAAAAAAACAGGTTATCCCAGTTAATTATCAATCTTATAACCAATGCCATAAAGTTTACACCTCAAGGCAGCATCCGGTTCGGATATGAACACCAAAACGATGAGCTCTATTTTTACGTAACTGACACAGGTTGCGGCATCCCCCAGGATAAACAAGAAAGTATCTTCGGACGTTTTATAAAATTGAATTCCTTTACACAAGGAACAGGATTAGGGCTCTCAATTTGCCAGACACTCGTTGATCATATGGGTGGTAAAATCGGAGTGGAATCAGAAGAAGGAAAGGGGGCTACATTCTGGTTTACATTGCCTTACAAACAAGCCGAAACAGTAGAAAAGCCTCTCCCGAAGAAAACACAGACGATTTTCATAGAAAAGGACAAACTGATCATTCTGATTGCTGAAGACAATGAAAGCAACTATAAGTTATTCGAGTCTATTCTAAAATACGACTACCATCTGATTCATGCCTGGGACGGTCAGGAAGCTGTGAATATGTTCAAAGAATATAATCCGCAAATCATACTGATGGACATCAACATGCCCGTTCTGAATGGATATGAAGCAACTAAAGAAATTCGCAAATACTCCGCTAAGGTACCGATTATTGCAGTCACGGCTTTTGCATACGCTTCGGACGAACAGCAGGTAATGGAAAGTGGTTTCGACGGTTATATGCCGAAACCAATCAATGCCCGTCAGTTGAAGGCACAACTTACAGACATTATGCAAAAGCGCATTATATTGCTATAAAATGACTAATAATTCAGCCACATCCTGAATGAAGCCATTTTGTCTTTGCTCACCACGATCTTATCTTTGAAAGGTGGTTGCACATGAACAATCGCTTTTCCCAAGAAGTAGGATTCAATACGCTGAATGGCATCAATACAGACCAATGTCTGACGGTTCGTTCGGAAAAAGTGATCCGGGTCAAGTTGTTCGCTCAATCGGTCTAATGCCAGATCAATAAGATACTCACGATTCTTATGAGTCACGGCAAAGGTGAGCTTATTCTCTGAGTAGAAGTAGGCGATATCACTCACTTGCAAAGTAAAAAGCTTCTCACCACCGGAAATCAGGAAACGGGTACGATACTTTTTCTGTGCTGAAGAAGAAGCTTCCTGTACAACAGAAAGTTGCTGCAATATTTCCAGCATCCGGCTTTCATGGTTGAAATCATGAATATAATTCTTTGTCAACCCTTCAAAACGAAGAATAGTCTGCATCAAACGGTCCTCATGGATTGGCTTTAAGAGATAGTCAATACTATTCACAGAGAAAGCACGTACGGCATATTCATCATAAGCTGTAGTAAATACAATCATGCTCTCCGGGTGCGCTTGTTCTATAAAAAGGAAGGAATTACCATCCGTCAGCTGAATATCCAGAAAGAGAATATCCGGATGAGGATGTTGTCCGAACCATTCTACCGCCTCTTCAATGTTACCGGGCAACAACTGAACTTCCCAATCGGGACGAAGAGACAATAATGTATCCTTAAGCAGACGGGCTGCCGGAATCTCATCTTCTATGATGGCTGCTTTTATTTTATTCATAGAGCAAAGGTATTTTTACGGTAAACTTCTGTAAAGTGTTTTCTACTACTATATCACGATTGCACAACAATCTATACCGGGCAGCAAGATTCTTCAATCCGGTCCCTGAAATTGTTGCTGATTTTTTAGCCTGCATCCGGTTACTGACTACCAGTTCCCTTTCCTTTTCCAGATAAAACAGTTCAATAGTCATTGGTTTCCCCATATGAATCACATTATGTTTTATTACATTCTCCGCCAGTAACTGAATCGTAAGCGGGGGAAGTTGAGCTTCCAGACAGGCTTTCGGAATACGGTTATCTATATGGATGCAATCCCCTAACCGTACCCGATGCAAAAAGATATAAGAGTTCAGAAATTCCAGTTCTTCCCTCAATGTTGTCAGTCGTTGATTCTGGCACTGAAGAATATAACGGTACACATCGGAAAGATGCTGGGTAAACAACTCCGCATTTGCCGGATTGTATCGAATTTCCGAAATTAATGTATTCAGGCTATTGAATAGGAAATGAGGATTCAATTGGTTCTGAAGAGCCGTATATCGTGCCGTATTATTCTCTTTCTGCAAGGCAGCCGCTTCTTGCTGCAACTTCAATGTATTCCGCATGGAACGATTAGCCAGCAGCAATCCTAAAATGACAAGCTCTACCAGCCATACAGTAATAAGAATCCGCCATCCTCCGTTGGGAAACGTAAACGGATGGGAAGCTCCTGCCAATAATTTGGCAGTTACCATCAAACCGTAGTTCAGCAAAAAAAACATCCCCATTACGACCATATAGACCGAGACCAGCTTCCAACGCCGATGCAGATTCAGCGCATACTGATTGTCGATCCATGAACTTAATCTGATAGTGGTATATCCCAGCACATTAAAAGCCAATATAAAAAATCCCAGTGTACTGACTGAATGTAATATATCAGCAACCCGATCAGAGAAGGTTGCATAATTGATCAGTAACAGGAAAGAGAATATACCCAACCCTGAAAACAGCACTACATATAATAAGGTGTTCAACTTTACATTCATATAGTCGGCTCTTTTCATACAAAGTTAGCGCTTTTTATCGACAATCATATCCGTGAAGAGCTTTTATTAACTCCGAATAGTGTCCTTGTGCCGCAGCTTTGGCCTGCACATAATTCACCTGCGATGTCTGCCGATAGGTTTGCGCATCAATCACCTCTACCACTGAAACCTTTCCTTCATTATAACGTTCTATGGCTTTCGCTTCATTTTCTTCTGCTTTGACCAATGAACTTTCACTTAAACGGACCCGCTCAATGGCTTGTGACAATGCTTTACGTGCCACGCCTATTTCCAGCTCCACCTGATCCATCACTTTATTCAAATTATCTTCTGCCATACCTATCCGAAAAGAAGAAGCACGTTTCTCACTTTTACGCTTTCCCCACTCGAAAATGGGTACGGAGACTTTAGCATAAATAGCATAATTGGGGTCCAGATCTTTCTTGAAATTATATCCGGGAGAAGAGTAACTTCCGTCTATACCCACATAAAACTGAGGTTTGAACTGCGAATCATTCAACTTCTTTGTACTCTCGGCCATACGAATCCGGTCATAAGCTATTTGAATCTCAGGACGTGTCATACCGGCAGACAGCCACGTAGAATCTTCGACCACCACCATCGGTATCTGCGAATCCAGCTCCGTATGATGTTCCAGCTGAACGCCAATCATAGAATTCAATGCCATGCGCCCTGTTTCAAAATTACTTTGTGCCTGAAGTAACTGATATTCCGCCTCATTCAACTTTACTTCCGCCATCAGTAAATCTTGCGGATCAACAAGCCCTACCTCCACCCTTTCTTTGATTGTCTGAACCAAAGCGGCTATAGAGTTACGAAAATCTTCGGCAACAGACACAATCTCCTGCCGGGCTACGGCACTCCAATATTGAATATCCGTCTGATAACAAACGGCGTCATTCAAAGCCCTTGCCTGATTGGCAGCCAATGATTGCTGGTGCTGTGCCATGCGAATGGATTCCAGCACGCGTCCGCCCGTATAGACCGGTTGCAGGATAGACAGAGAACCGCCATAGTTTAGTTGCCTCCCTTCTACAGTTCTCGATAATCCCAGAGAAGGGACGTCCAAAGTCAGTTCCAGCGGATTCTCTGTATACTGAAAATTAGCTGCTCCGGAAAGTTTCGGTTTCAAATCTGCCCGGGCTGATTTTTCCACTTCCACACTGGCGGCTATGTTCTTTTCTGCGGCCTTCAAGTCGTGATTGTAATCCAGTGCCATCGTCCGGTATTTCTCAAGCAGAGGACTCTGTTGGGCAAAAGCAGATAAAGGTCCCAGGGCAAAGCCGCACAACAACAAGCTATATATTCTCATTTTCATCTTTATTTTCCTTTTACTTTATAAAACATTGAATATAATGCAGGGGTGACAAACAAGGTCAGTCCCGTAGCAAACGTCAGTCCGAAAATAATAGTAGCAGCCATTCCGCCGAAAGCAACATCAAACAATAACGGAACCATACCGAAGATGGTAGTAGTAGCTGCCATCAATACCGGACGAGTTCGGGAAACCGTAGCCTCAACAATAGATGTATACAGATCAATTCCGGCCCGGTGCTGCACATTTATTTCATCAATCAGTACAATCACATTTTTAATTATCATCCCAAGCAACCCCAACCAGCCGGCTATCGGGAAGAACCCAAAATCGAAACCAGTCAAAAGCATCCCCACCGCAATGCCTATCAAAGACAAAGGCAGGACACAAAGAATAATAACCGGTTCACGGAAATTACCGAACAGACAAACTAAAATAATAACCAATGCAAGAAATGCCAGCGGGAAATATTTGGCGATAGCCTGCATCGCCTCCCCCTGATCCTTATACTGGGCATCCCAAAAGAAAGTATATCCTTCGGGAAGTCGGATATTCTCTATTTCTTTCCGGATTTCTCCGTGTACTTCCGCCATCGTATGCCCCGGTTTCACGCCGCACATTGCAGCCATTGACAACTGACGGTTATAGGTTCTCACCTGTGGAAATTCCCATGTCGTCTCTATCCGCTCCGTTACCTGCGAAAGCGGAGCCGACCTTTCTCCATTCCATATGGAGAAGTCTCCTAAAGAATTAGCGTCCGTTATATCCACATTACCCGATTTCAAAAGAACGGGAACTTTCTTTTCATTATCCCGATAGACACCGACAGGCAAACCATCATTAATTGACTTCACCGACTCCATCATCGAAGCTTTTGTAATCCCCAATGCTCCGGCTTTCATCGGATCATACACCGGACGAATTATCATCGACATATTTCCCCATTCATTCCGGGCATCCGCAACCTTGGGATTTCGCCTCATCACCTCAATTGCCTGTCCCACCAGCGAATCGAGTACGGCAGGGTCCGGTCCGAGAAAACGGGCTTCAATCACCGCCTCCGTCAAAGGACTCAACTCGAATTTATTTACTTTAATCAACGGCTCCGGATACTTCAACGAAATAGAATCCTGCAAACGGGCATGCAACTGACGGGAAAGTTTCGAAGTCTTGCATTTCACCAGAATCTGTGCATAGTTGGATTGAGGCCCAAAGGAGACGTTTGACAGGTAATAACGCGGCGGAGTGCGCCCTACATAAGTCGAGACCATTTCCGTTTCTTCCTGTCCACGGATATACGCCGCCATATCCATCACCATCTTATCTGTTTCTTCAATCCGTGTCCCTTCGGGCAGCCACATATCCAATGTAAAATACTGCTTATCCAAAGCAGGGACAAAAACCTTCGGAATAAACTTGAAACTCCATGCCGACAACACCAGCATAACGACCATACATCCAATCGTCGCATACCGGTGACGAATCACCCATCTTAATGCAGAACGGAATTTATCATAATACTTGCCTGCAAAAAGAGCCGCCTTAAGTTCGTCGGGTCTTGGCCGACGGACAAACTCCTGTATAAAGAACGGAGTCTGTGTCAGCGCAAAGACCCAACTGAACATCAGCGAAACGCCGATAACTACAACTAAGGATGACAGTAACTCGCCGGTAATATGCGGCGAATAATATATAGGTAAAAAAGTCAGAATCGCAATCACTGTTGCCGCCAACAGGGGCAATGAGGTCGAAGAACAAGCGCGTAATATAGCTACCCGCTTACGCATCCCCCGCTGCATATTAACCAAGGCCGAATCAGAAACCACAATAGCGTTATCTACCAGCATTCCCATGGCAATGATAATGGCGGCAAGTGACATACGCTGCAATGCAATTCCTTGCGAAAGCATCACAATCAACGTAGCAAAAATAGAAAACACCAATCCACTGCCAATCAGAATGCCATTCTTGAACCCTATGAAGAACAACAGAATAGCTACTACTGTCACAACAGATATGATCAGATTCAGAATAAATCCTTGATTGGCTACCCCCGACTCATAACCCTGGTCATAAATCGCCTGCAACTCAAACCCTTCGGGCATTGTTTCTGTAAAACGGTCAATCACCAGTTTCACCGCCTCTGCCATATCGACCACGTTCCCTGTAGGAATGGTAGAAATAGCAATCCCCACAGCAGGCTGACCGTTAATCCGCATTTTATTGCTTGGAGGTGTCTGATAGCTCTCCTGAACCTCCGCAATATCAGCCAACCGGAAATGTTCACCTGTACGTGATACGATAGTCATATTCCGAATATCATCCAGAGAATAAAAATTTCCGGTAGACTCAATCCGTATCCTGTTTACACCGGCATCAATTCCCCCGGCATCCACCACTCTATTCTGCGCATCGAAAGCACGCGAAATATCCGCAGTCGTAATTCCGCTCCGTGCCATAACAGAGGGATTAAGAATAACATCAATCGTTGGAGACTGTACGCCGTAAATCTCGACTTTTGCCACATCTTTCACTCTGAGCAGCTCATTCTTGATAAGCTTCGCCTGATTTTCCAGTTCCCGGTAAGAATATCCTTCCCCCGTCAGACCATAGAAAACACCCAGCACATCCCCAAAATCATCATTTACCACGGAAGGACCTGCTCCTGCAGGAAGTTTCGACTGCACATCATTGACTTTCCGACGAAGTTTATCCCACAATTGCTGCATCTCGTCTGCCCGGATTTCCTTCTTCACATAAACAGTTATTTTAGATAATCCTGCCCGATTCTCAGTTTTCAGATAGTACAACTCTCCCAATGACTGTATCGATTCCTCCAATACATCCGTCACCTGAGACTGCACTTCGGAAGGAGAAGCCCCCGGATAAGGAGTCATCACCAATGCTTGCTTGATAGTAAACGGGGCATCTTCCAGTTTTCCCATTTTGACATAAGAAAACAATCCTCCTCCCAACACTAATACCAGCAGCAGAATAGTCACCGACTTCTTCTGCAAGAAATATTTCACCAATTTCATCTTCTACTTACTTTTGAGCAGTAACCGGTTTGTTTTCTTTCTGAGAAATGATATCCACAGGCATCCCGTCCGAAAGGAAACGTAATTTACTCACAGCTACCTGATCTCCTGCCTGCAGTCCACCCTTCACTTCCACTCTTCCATTCGGAAGTAATTCACCTAAAACGACTTTTTTCTTCCACACTTTCCCTGTCGCATGATCCACCATCCAGACATAATCTCCTTCAGTAGGACGATGATTAAGAGCCGTTTGCGGAACAGTCACTATGGGGACAGATGACAAAGAAGGAAGATCCAGCAACATTTTCCCTGAGATACCGGCAGGCCATTCCCCTTGTTTATTGGGCAACAGTGCCGTCATAAGGAAAGAAAGGTTATTGCGCGTCGTACTCTTTGAAATCTCTATCACTTTTGCCGGATATACGACTTCGGGACAAACATCAAAACGAATTCCTACTTCCTTGATCTCCTTCGCCTGAAATGCGATTTCCTGAGTCACATACGCTTCTATCTTCAACTGGGTGATATCGATAAAAGAGACGACAGACTGAGTTGCTTTCACATCCTGATATTTTTCAATATATACTTCCCCTATATATCCGTCAAAAGGGGCGGTCAGCCGTGTATCTTCGAGTTCATTGACGGCTGTTTCATAAGCCGTTCTGGCAGAAGTATAGTCTGCATGCGCTTTTTCATAGGCACTGGCAGATAAGTTGTCTTTCTCATACAACACTTTGATTCGCTCGAATTCCGCCTTTGCCTGATGATAAATAGCTTCGGCACGTTCCTTACGAATACGAAAATCACGAGAATCAATTTCAGCTATAATATCTCCCCGGTGATAGAAGTTACCTGCATACACTTCAAAACGGTCAATCGGTCCGCCCACCCGAAAAGAGAGTTCAGTCTCCTTGAACGGCTTGGAAATGAATGAAAATTCACGCTCTGCAGAAGGAACATGAATTGCCGCTTCCGCCACTTTTACCCGTACAGGCTCGTTCATTTTCTTCTCTCCTTTACCACACGACGTGAGCAGGCAGAGACAAAAAATACATAATGAAAATTTAGTCGTTGTCATTCTATTCTACATTAGTTACGTTGTCAACGGCACGAAAGTAACGGAAAGAGGAAAAAAGAGAAGGAATTTAATTTCTGAAGCGGAAAAAGAAAGAGCCCAAACGGAAAAAGAAAAGATGAAAAATTGAGCCTTTTATCCTACTTATGTGTTTCCTTACTATCTTTGCAGTTCGAATATATACCATAATATCAATTTATGACAGAAGAAAAAATACATAAAGAACGTCATGGTAGCTGGTGGGCACTGAGTCCGTTACTCGTGTTTCTTTGCCTCTACCTGGTTACTTCCATTCTTGTTAATGACTTTTATAAAGTACCTATCACCGTTGCTTTCCTCGTCTCTTCCTGCTACGCAATTGCCATCACACGGGGACTGAAGCTCGAACAGCGAATTTACCAGTTCTCAGTAGGAGCCGCCAACAAGAATATCCTCCTGATGATATGGATTTTCATTCTTGCCGGAGCTTTTGCACAAAGCGCCAAGCAGATGGGAGCCATTGATGCAACCGTCAATCTGACACTGCACATCCTCCCTGACAATTTACTATTGGCGGGTATATTCATAGCCGCCTGTTTCATCTCATTATCCATCGGCACGAGTGTAGGCACGATTGTAGCCCTTACCCCTGTTGCTGTAGGTCTGGCCGAAAAGACTGAAATAGCCCTTCCATTCATGGTAGCAGTCGTTGTCGGAGGTTCTTTCTTCGGAGATAACCTGTCATTTATATCCGACACGACCATCGCCTCTACCAAAACACAGGAATGTGTGATGCGCGATAAGTTTCGGGTCAATTCCATGATTGTGGTTCCGGCAGCAATTATCGTGCTGGGAATCTATATTTTCCAAGGGTTATCCATCACTGCACCCGCACAAGTACAAACGATCGAATGGGTCAAAGTGATACCTTATATTATAGTACTGGGAACAGCCATTGCCGGAATGAACGTGATGCTGGTATTAATCATAGGTATCCTGACAAGCGGTATCATCGGTATAGCTACCGGAAGTTTTGATGTGTTCGATTGGTTTGGAGCAATGGGAACGGGCATCACAGGTATGGGAGAATTGATTATTATCACCTTGCTGGCAGGTGGTATGCTCGAAACGATCCGTTATAATGGCGGTATCGATTTTATCATCAAAAAGCTGACCCGCCACGTCAACGGAAAACGTGGTGCGGAACTGAGCATTGCCGCTTTGGTCAGCATCGCTAATCTATGTACCGCCAACAATACAATTGCCATCATCACAACAGGACCTATTGCCAAGGATATCGCACAGAAATTCCACCTCGACCGCAGAAAGACCGCCAGTATCCTTGATACTTTCTCCTGTCTGATACAAGGTATTATACCCTACGGAGCACAAATGCTGATTGCCGCAGGATTAGCCAACATCTCTCCTATCAGTATCATCGGTAATCTCTATTACCCGTTCACCATGGGAGCCTGTGCCTTGCTCGCTATCCTGTTCCGATATCCGAGGAGGTATTCGTAAGAAAAAGAAAGGAAATATTTGTCAATCAAAAGAAAAGCTGTATCTTTGCGCCCGCTATTACGAGTTAGTAGCATAATTCAAATCATTAATTAAAAACAATTATTAAAAATGGCAACTAGAATCAGATTGCAGAGACACGGACGTAAAAGTTACGCGTTTTATTCAATTGTAATTGCAGACAGCAGAGCACCACGTGATGGTAAATTTATTGAGAAGATTGGTACTTACAACCCTAACACCAATCCTGCTACAGTAGATTTGAATTTCGACGCTGCATTGGCATGGGTACTGAAAGGTGCACAACCAAGTGACACTGTACGTAATATCCTTTCTCGTGAAGGTGTTTACATGAAGAAACATCTTTTGGGCGGTGTTGCAAAAGGCGCATTCGGAGAAGCAGAAGCAGAAGCTAAATTCGAAGCTTGGAAGAATAACAAACAGTCAGGCCTGACTGCTTTGAAAGCTAAACAAGACGAAGAAAAGAAAGCGGAAGCTAAAGCACGTCTGGAAGCAGAAAAGAAGATCAACGAAGTGAAAGCAAAAGCACTCGCTGAAAAGAAAGCTGCTGAAGCTGCTGAAAAAGCTGCTGCTGAAGCACCTGCAGAAGAAGCAACTGAGGCTCCGGCTGAAGAAGCTCCTGCAACAGAAGCTGCTGCTGAATAAATTTCGGCAGGTTCCTAATAAGAAATTTGGAAAAAGCTATAAATCCTCTTCGGTTCGCCGAAGGGGATTTTTTTATTTCCTGCTATAGAACATATTAAATTAGTTCTCGACTTATGAATAAATTTCCTTTCTTTGCAGCAGCATAGCTCAGCACAGTCATTTATCTTATAACAGTATGAGACGAACTGGTAAAAAGAAAACATTCGGTCAACAGTCCAGTAAGGTTACGCAATTGGCGGACACACTTAGTCAGGCTATTTCCATGAAAGAATTTCGTGAAGGAGATTCTTTGCCTTCCATCAATCAGTTAAGCGCACAATACGGAGTATCCCGTGATACGGTCTTCAAAGCTTTTCTCGATCTTCGCGAACGCGGATTGATCGACTCTACTCCGGGAAAAGGATATTATGTAACCAGTCAGGTAACCAACATCCTGCTCCTGCTTGACCAATATACTCCTTTCAAAGAAGCCCTATACAATAGTTTCGTTAAACATCTGCCTATTAATTACAAGGTAGACTTGCTGTTTCATCAATACAATGAACGGCTTTTCAATACCATTATCCGCGAATCTATAGGAAAATACAATAAATACATAGTGATGAATTTCGATAACGAGAAATTCAGTACAGTTCTCAATAAAATCCATCCTACAAGATTACTGCTCCTTGACTTCGGCAAATTCGAGAAAGAAAAGTACTCTTATATTTGCCAGGACTTTGATGAAGCTTTCTATCAGGCATTACTTATGCTGAAGGAAAGATTGCAGCATTATCCTCAACTTGTTCTGTTATTCTCTAAAAACCTGAAACATCCTCAGAGCAGTAAAGAGTATTTTACCCGTTTCTGCGAGGAACAAGGATTTTTATGTGAAATACAGGAAGATATTGAGAACCTGACCGTACGTAAAGGAGTGGCCTATATAGCCATTAAACAACAGGATGTAGTGAAGGTTGTAAAACAAGGAAGACTGGAAGGACTGAAATGCGGAAAAGATTTCGGTCTGCTGGCATACAATGATATTCCTTCTTACGAAGTGATTGACGAAGGAATCACTTCATTGAGCATTGATTGGGAAATGATGGGAAATGAGGCGGCAAATTTTGTTCTGAACAATGTACCGATACAAAAATACCTGCCTACAGAAGTAAGACTCCGAAACTCCCTATGATTTTTTTTGCCACATAACCAGCACAGTTCAGCACAGATATTAACCACTAAATAAAAAAATTAAGAAACCATGAAAAAGTATCCGAAAATCGGGATTCGTCCCACTATCGACGGTCGCCAGGGCGGCGTTCGCGAAAGCCTTGAAGAAAAGACAATGAACCTTGCCAAAGCAGTAGCTGAGTTAATCGGCAATAACCTGAAAAACGGTGACGGCAGTCCTGTGGAATGTGTAATTGCCGACAGCACCATCGGTCGTGTAGCCGAAAGCGCTGCTTGTGCGGAAAAGTTCGAAAGAGAAGGTGTAGGGTCTACTATTACTGTCACTTCCTGCTGGTGCTATGGTGCGGAAACAATGGATATGAATCCACATTACCCGAAAGCAGTATGGGGCTTCAACGGAACCGAACGTCCGGGAGCTGTATCCCTTGCAGCCGTATTGGCGGGACACGCGCAAAAAGGACTTCCTGCATTCGGTATCTACGGACGTGATGTACAAGACCTCGACGATAACACAATTCCGGAAGACGTAGCAGAAAAAATTCTTCGTTTTGCACGTGCAGCACAGGCAGTAGCCACTATGAGAGGTAAGTCTTACCTTTCAATGGGCAGCGTCTCTATGGGTATCGCCGGCTCTATCGTTAATCCTGATTTCTTCCAGGAATACCTGGGAATGCGCAATGAGTCAATAGACCTGACAGAAATCATCCGTCGCATGGAAGAAGGTATTTATGACCACGAAGAATACGCCAAAGCAATGGCATGGACTGAAAAGTACTGTAAAGTAAACGAAGGTGAGGACTTCAAGAACCGTCCGGAAAAACGTAAAAACCGTGAACAAAAGGATGCAGACTGGGAATTTGTTGTGAAGATGATGATTATCATGCGCGACCTGATGACCGGAAACCCGAAACTGAAAGAAATGGGATTCAAGGAAGAAGCTCTGGGACACAATGCCATCGCTGCCGGCTTCCAGGGACAACGCCAGTGGACAGACTTCTATCCTAACGGTGACTATCCGGAAGCATTGCTCAACACCTCTTTCGACTGGAACGGCATCCGCGAAGCATTTGTAGTAGCTACCGAAAACGATGCCTGCAACGGTGTGGCTATGCTATTCGGACACTTACTGACCAACCGTGCACAAATATTCTCCGATGTACGTACTTATTGGAGTCCTGAAGCCGTAAAACGTGTAACCGGTAAGGAGTTGACCGGTCCGGCAGCAAACGGTATCATCCACCTGATCAACTCGGGAGCAACAACCCTCGACGGCTCCGGCCAGTCATTAGACGCAGAAGGAAATCCTGTCATGAAAGAACCATGGAACCTGACAGATGCAGATGTAGAAAACTGCCTCAAAGCAACGACATGGTATCCGGCGGACCGCGACTACTTCCGTGGCGGCGGCTTCTCGTCCAACTTCCTTTCAAAAGGTGGAATGCCTGTCACTATGATGCGCCTGAACCTGATTAAAGGCTTAGGTCCTGTCCTGCAAATCGCAGAAGGATGGACCGTTGAAATCGATCCGGAAATCCACCAGAAGCTGAATATGCGTACTGACCCGACATGGCCTACTACCTGGTTCGTTCCCCGTCTGTGCGACAAAGCTGCTTTCAAAGATGTATATTCTGTAATGAACAACTGGGGAGCTAATCATGGCGCTATCAGCTACGGTCACATCGGACAAGACCTGATTACCCTTGCCTCTATGCTTCGCATCCCTGTTTGCATGCACAATGTAGATGAGAACGAAATTTTCCGCCCGGCTGCATGGAACGCATTCGGCATGGATAAAGAAGGAGCAGACTACAGAGCCTGCACAACTTACGGACCTATCTACAAATAAACAAGAAACCTTCGTCCTATATAAATTAAAAATTTAACTTTGCCGCATAGAAGTGGAAGCTGTCTGAAAAATAAGCTTCCACCCTATACGGCTTAAATAAAAACACTATGATAACTAACGAACACATCGAACTGTTTCTTGCACAGGCACACCGCTATGGAGATGCAAAATTAATGCTCTGCAGCAGCGGAAATCTTTCCTGGAGAATCGGAGAAGAAGCACTGATTTCGGGTACAGGTTCATGGGTCCCTACCCTTGCCAAAGAAAAAGTATCTATCTGCAATATTGCCAGCGGTACGCCTTCTAATGGTGTAAAGCCGTCTATGGAAAGTACTTTTCACCTCGGCGTCCTTCGCGAACGACCGGATGTAAATGTAGTACTCCATTTTCAGTCGGAATATGCTACCGCCATTTCCTGCATGAAAAACAAACCGACGAATTTTAATGTAACAGCAGAGATTCCCTGTCATGTAGGCTCTGAAATCCCCGTAATTCCTTACTATCGACCGGGATCACCTGAATTGGCGAAAGCGGTAGTAGAGGCTATGCTGAATCATAATTCCGTCCTGCTGACCAATCATGGACAAGTAGTATGCGGAAAAGACTTTGACCAAGTGTACGAACGGGCTACTTTCTTTGAAATGGCCTGCCGCATCATAGTTCAGTCCGGCGGCGATTACTCCGTACTGACACCGGAAGAAATAGAAGACCTGGAAATATACGTATTAGGAAAGAAAACCAAATAAGTATCCGGGAATACCATGGAAGATACCACAAAAAACACATATTTAGCAGTAGACTTTGGAGGAGGCAGCGGACGTGTTATCGCCGGCTCCCTTCTTCAGGGAAAACTGGAATTAGAAGAAGTCCACCGCTTTACCAACCGGCAAGTCAAACTCGGAAATCATGTTTACTGGGATTTTCCCGCCTTGTTCGAGGATATGAAAACCGGATTGAAACTCGCTGCACAGAAAGGATACCGTGTCAAAGGAATCGGTATCGATACTTGGGGAGTAGACTTCGGCCTGATTGACAAAAAAGGAAATTTGCTGGGCAACCCCGTCTGCTATCGGGATGCCCGGACAGACGGAATGCCCGCTAAAGCATTCCAAATACTGGATATACAAAAGCACTACGCCTGCACAGGAATACAAGTAATGCCCATCAATACGCTATTCCAGCTCTACAGCATGCAACAGAGTCAAGATGTACAATTGGAAGTTGCCCACCAACTGCTGTTCATGCCTGATCTTTTCAGCTATTACCTGACAGGAGTGGCTAATAATGAATATTGCATAGCCTCCACCTCCGAATTGCTCGACGCACGCCAACGAAACTGGTCGATGGACACTATTCGTGCTTTGGGACTCCCCGAACATTTATTCGGAGAAATTATTCTACCGGGAACCATCAGAGGAACACTAAAAGAAGATATAGCCCGTGAAACCGGATTAGGCTCCGCCGATATTATTGCAGTTGGCTCACATGACACTGCCAGTGCCGTTGCTGCCGTCCCTGCAATGGAAGGACAAGTAGCCTTTCTTAGCTCCGGCACATGGTCATTGCTGGGAGTCGAAGTGGATGAACCCATATTAACGGAAGAAGCAAGACTCGCTCAGTTTACCAATGAAGGAGGGGTAGGCGGACACATCCGATTCCTGCAAAACATTACCGGGCTATGGATTCTGCAACGTCTGATGAGCGAATGGAAAATGTGTGGAGAAGAACAAAATTATGATACGATTCTTCCGCAAGCCGCCGAAGCAGAAATCGACACCATTATTCCTGTAGACGATGCAGCCTTCATGAACCCTGAAAATATGGAAACAGCTCTTTTGAATTACTGTCGGGCTCATTCCCTGGAAGTTCCCCAAAACAAGGCAGAAACGGTAAAATGTGTACTCCAGTCACTAGCCTTCAAATATCGGGAAGCAGTAGAACAACTTAACCGTTGTCTCCCCTCCCCGATTCACCGGCTAAACATCATCGGAGGAGGATCACAAAATAAACTGCTCAACCAACTCACAGCCAACGCACTCGGTATCCCTGTTTATGCAGGACCTATAGAAGCTACTGCTATGGGCAACATTCTGACTCAGGCAATGGCCAAAGGAGAAATATCCAGTCTCCGGGAAATCAGAGAAATTGTAAGCCGCAGCGTTACACCGCAAGTATATTACCCTGAAAAATAAGAAATATATGGAAACACCTCAAACTGGTTATCAAGTAAAAACCTACAACGTCCCTGTCAAGCGATATTGCCAGACTCTTGATTTACGGGATTCTCCGGAACTAATTGCCGAGTACCGGAAAAGACATAGTCAGGCAGAAGCATGGCCCGAAATCCTTGCGGGAATCCGCGAAGTAGGTATCCTTGAGATGGAAATCTACATTCTGGGCACCCGTCTGTTTATGATCGTCGAAACTCCTGCAGACTTTGACTGGGACACAGCTATGACACGCCTGAACACCCTCCCCCGACAACAGGAATGGGAAGAATACATGTCTATCTTCCAGCAGGCTGCTCCGGGAATGAGTTCGGCTGAGAAATGGAAACCAATGGAGAGAATGTTCCATCTATATAATACCTAAAATAACAAAAATAACCATGAAACACACCAAGCAGTCTATCATCTCAAAAGACGGCGTCAGCTATCTTATTCCATTTATACTTATTACATCCTGCTTTGCACTATGGGGATTTGCGAATGACATTACCAATCCGATGGTAAAAGCATTCTCCAAAATTTTCAGGATGAGTGCAACCGATGGAGCACTGGTTCAGGTAGCTTTCTACGGCGGATACTTTGCCATGGCTTTTCCGGCTGCCATGTTTATCCGTAAATACTCTTATAAAGCCGGCGTATTACTGGGACTTGGGCTATATGCTTTCGGAGCCTTCTTGTTCTTTCCCGCCAAAATGACGGGAGAATATTATCCGTTTCTGATCGCTTACTTTATTCTGACCTGTGGACTTTCCTTTCTGGAAACCAGTTGCAATCCATACATTCTTTCTATGGGAACGGAAGAAACTGCCACAAGGCGTCTGAATCTGGCCCAGTCTTTCAACCCAATGGGATCATTACTCGGCATGTTTGTAGCCATGCAATTTATTCAGGCAAAACTCCATCCGATGGGAACCGACGAACGTGCTTTACTCAATGACAGTGAATTTCAGGCTATCAAAGAAAGTGACCTTGCCGTCCTGATTGCTCCCTATCTCACTATCGGAATAGTTATTCTAGCCATGTTGCTACTGATACGATTCGTCAAAATGCCAAAGAACGGAGATCAGAATCACAAAATAGACTTTTTCCCGACACTAAAACGTATCTTTACCCTGACACGTTATCGCGAAGGAGTGATTGCCCAGTTCTTCTATGTAGGTGTACAGATTATGTGTTGGACATTCATTATTCAATACGGAACCCGCCTGTTTATGTCACCGGAATATGGTATGGACGAAAAAAGTGCAGAAGTACTGTCACAGCAGTACAACATCATAGCAATGGTTATCTTCTGTATCAGCCGATTTATCTGTACCTTTATCCTGCGTTATCTTAATGCCGGAAAATTACTGATGATCCTTGCCATCTTCGGAGGTATCTTTACATTGGGGACTATCTTCCTGCAAAATATCTTCGGGCTGTACTGTCTGGTAGCCGTTTCCGCATGCATGTCACTGATGTTCCCTACTATATACGGAATTGCCCTGAAAGGTATGGGAGACGATGCCAAATTTGGAGCAGCAGGTCTTATTATGGCGATCCTGGGAGGCTCGGTACTACCTCCGTTACAGGCAAGTATCATTGATATGAAAGAAATTGGCTCTATGCCGGCTGTCAATGTTTCATTCATTTTGCCATTCATTTGTTTCCTTGTAATCATCGGTTATGGCTATCGAACCGTGAAAAGAAACTGGTAGAAAAAGGACTTTAAGATGGTGACACTATCCTGTTACGATGGTGTCACCATCCCACTCATATAGTGACACCATCCCGACCGGATAGTGTCACTATCTTTTTTCTTTTTTTATAAACTATTCCTTTTTTCTTCGTATCTTAATTTAATTTGTTTACATTTGTCTTTCGATTTTAATAATCTGTTAACCCGATGACCCCAAACCAAGACGAAAGACTTTTAGCGCAACAATTCGAAACAATATTCACGAAGTATTATTCAGTAGTGAAATATTTCGCCCTAATGCTGCTTAAATCCGAAGAAGACGCGAAGGATATTACCCAAGATGTTTTCACCAAACTATGGACTAAGCCTGAATTATGGGCAGAAGTTCCTAATCCGACTCCTTATATCTATACTCTTACTAAAAGTACAACTCTCAATTTTATCAAACACAAAAAAGTAGAGTTGGCTTATCAGGAGAAAATTATAGAAAAAACTCTCATCGACGAACTTTTCCAATCAGAAGATACACTCAACCCCATCTATTATAAAGAGGCTCAACTAATCATCAAATTAGTTCTCGAACGTCTCCCGGAACAACGCAGAATGATTTTCGAAATGAGTCGTTTCAAGCATATGAGCAATCCTGAAATAGCCGAGAAACTAAATATTTCGAAACGAACAGTGGAACATCACATCTATTTAACTCTGCTTGAAATGAAAAAAATCATCTTTTTTGCATTTTTTCTGCTACTCCCTTAAGTAAGCTGCCTTAGTTAATTGAAGTATTAATATAACAGTTATAACATTAATACCTCAATATGAAGAATTACTTTCAGAAAATAATAACATTATTCACCGGAAACGACTATCCGGAATCTACCCAGCAAGATTTCTACAAGTGGCTGGTAGACGAAGAGCATACCGTTGAAAAAGATGAAGCACTGCAAAAATTGTGGGATGATGCTCATAAGCGAGGAACCGCAGCCGATATGCAAGAGTCCTATGAACTTTTGAAAAAGAACGCTGGAATTCCTTCCGTACCACGGAAAAGAACAATCCGACCGATTCATATATGGCAGGCTGTTGCAGCGGTTTTATTTATAGTAGCGGCTTCTTCCGTTTACCTTTCTACCATCGGTAAAGATACAGAAGCGAACCTTATTCAACAATATATTCCTACTGCTGAAATAAGGACTCTCACTCTACCCGATGGAACTCAGGTACAGCTGAACTCACAAAGTACACTTTTATATCCGCAAAACTTTACCGGGAAAGATCGTAGTGTATTTTTGATCGGTGAAGCTAACTTTAAAGTTAAACCGGATAAAAAACATCCGTTCATCGTCAAATCCAATGATTTTCAGGTGACAGCATTGGGTACGGAGTTCAATGTTTCAGCTTATCCGGAAAATCCGGTGTTGGCAGCCACATTGATTTCAGGAAGTGTATTGGTAGAGTACAATGATTTAAAATCGCAGGTGATTCTAAAACCGAATGAGCAGCTGGCTTACAATAAAGACACCCGTCGCCATTGTCTGGACAATCCCGACATGAAGGAGGTTACAGCCTGGCAACGCGGAGAACTTGTATTCAGAGAAATGTCCATCAAAGATATAATTACAGTACTCGAACGTAAATATCCTTATACATTCGAATATCAGCTCAAGAATCTGAAAGAAGACAAGTATAGTTTCCGATTCAAAGACCAGGCACCACTCTCTGAGATAATGGATATAATAGTGAGTGTAGTAGGTCAAATGGACTATAAGATAAAAGGAGATCACTGTTACTTAATCTCTAAGTAATAAGTATCCCCGGAAAAACGAAACAGTAAAAAAACAATATTCAATAACCTTTTTAACCTTTTAAAAACCCATGTAAAAAAGTATCCGGAACGGAGCCCTAACTCTATCCCGGATATGAAATCAAAATTCTCAATACTAGAGTCTTACTCTACTCAATTACCGTGAAATAATTTAGTTAATAACCTAATACTAAGAAAATGCTACAAATTTATGAATTTATAGTAGATCAAACCGCAAAGGGAAGAAGTTTTTTACTTTTTTTCTGTTTGTTGATGATGCAAGCACCCTCCTTTGCACAAAATAGTGCCAAGATCACGATTCAGAAGAAAAATATATCTATCATCGAGGCACTTAAGGAAGTAGAAAAACAATCCGATTATTCTGTCGGATACAATGATTCGCAACTAAGAAACAAGCCTGTTTTAAATCTTGACCTAAAAGCTGTGGCATTGGAGAATGCCCTTGCACAAATTCTCCGGGGAAGTGGATTTACTTATCAGTTCAAAGATAAGTATATCATGATTATTCCTGACAACAAGCCTAAAGGAATTCCTGCAAAGAAAGTTAGTGGAATAGTAATCGACGAAAATAATGAGCCACTGATCGGAGTGAACATTAAAGTAGAAGGAAGCTCCATAGGCGCAATCACCGATATCGATGGTAATTTCAATATAATGGCTCCTCAAGGCAGCACATTAAGCTTCACTTACGTGGGATATACACCTCAAAGTGTGAAAATAACAGATAAAAATATCTACGAAATAAGATTAGTAAGTGACACTAAACAACTGAGCGAAGTAGTAGTCACCGCTCTCGGTATCAAACGCGAACAAAAGGCACTGAGCTACAATGTGCAGCAGGTGAAGGCTGATGCAATTTCTGGTATCAAGGATGCTAATTTCATCAACAGTCTGAACGGAAAAGTAGCCGGTGTCAATATCAATAGTAGTTCCTCCGGTGTGGGTGGAGCAAGTAAAGTCGTGATGCGCGGTACAAAGTCTATCGAACAGAGCAGCAATGCACTATACGTTATCGATGGTATTCCTATGTTCAATTTTGGCGGTGGAGGTGGAACGGAATTTGATTCTCGTGGTAAGTCCGAAAGCATTGCAGACCTGAACCCGGATGATATAGAAAGCATATCCGTACTGACAGGTGCCGCTGCAGCCGCTCTCTATGGTAGCAATGCAGCCAATGGCGCCATCGTTATCACTACAAAACGAGGACAAGTGGGAAAACTACAAGTATCTGTCAACAGTAATACTGAGTTCTCTAAACCATTCGTACTTCCTCAGTTCCAGAATCGCTATGGGACAGGCAGCCGAGGCAAGACAGGTGGTACCACCACTTTAAGCTGGGGACCATTGTTGAACGAGGCTTCACGTACCGGATTCGAGCCTAAGGATTTCTTCGACACCGGATTGATATTCACTAACTCTGTTACTCTTTCTACCGGAACGGAGAAAAATCAGACTTTCTTTTCGGCTGCATCCGTAAATTCTCAAGGTATAGTCCCCAATAACCGTTACAATCGTTTTAACTTTACATTCCGCAATACGACAAGTTTCCTGAATGACCGGATGAAACTTGATGTAGGCGCCAGCTATATTATTCAAAACGATCGTAACATGACCAACCAGGGCGTATATTCCAACCCAATTGTACCCGTCTACCTGTTTCCACGTAGTGACGATTTCAGTCTTATCAAAGTATTTGAACGTTGGGATCCGGCACGTAAAATCAATACGATGTTTTGGCCGCAAGGTGAAGGGGATCTTCGTATGCAAAACCCATACTGGATTGCATATCGCAATTTACGCCTCAACCAAAAAAAACGTTATATGCTCTCCGCACAGTTAAGTTATGATATCACCGACTGGTTAAACATTGCAGGTCGTGTGCGTATAGACAATTCTCACACTAAGTATGAACAGAAACTGTATGCCAGTTCAAATGCGACCATAACCGAAGAGAGCACACAGGGACATTATACCATTGCCAAACCTGATGAAACTCAAACATACGCCGATGTACTTGCCAATATCAACAAGCGTTTCGGTGACTACTCATTAGTAGCAAACGTGGGAGCCAGTATTGTAAACAATAAATTTGAAGAATTAAGTTATCGTGGTCCGATACGTGAAAAGGGAATCCCTAACGTATTCAACGTCTTCGACCTTGACAATGCCAAGAAGAAAGCACGTCAGGACGAATGGCAGGAACAAACGCAATCCATCTTTGCCAGTGTAGAAGTCGGTTGGAAAAGCATGCTCTATCTGACTCTGACCGGACGTAACGACTGGGCATCGCAACTCGCCAATTCATCCACTTCTTCGTTCTTCTACCCCTCGGTAGGACTTTCGGGCGTTATCTCCGAAATGATACAGATGCCAAGTTTCATTGACTACATGAAAGTACGTGGTTCGTTCAGTTCCGTCGGTATGCCTTATCCGCGCAACCTAACTTCTCCAACTTATGAATATAATGAAGCCACCCAAAGTTGGAAGCCCAAGACTCACTATCCTATCGGTGATCTGAAACCGGAACGTACCGATTCATGGGAAGTCGGTTTGGACATGAAACTTTTCAAGGACTTTAATCTCGGCCTGTCATGGTACCTGGCCAATACATTCAACCAAACATTCGACCCTCAAATTTCCGTATCATCCGGTTACACTACCATTTATCTTCAGACAGGTTATGTACGTAACACAGGACTGGAACTTTCATTGGGTTACGGACATACCTGGAATAACAACTTCCGTTGGGACAGTAACTTCACCCTTAGCCATAACAAAAATAAAATTAAAGAACTAGTAAGAGATTACGTACATCCCGAGACAGGTGAACTTATAAACAAAGACCGACTGGATGTAGGCGGACTTGGAAAGGCACGCTTTATTCTGAAGGAAGGCGGCACATTGGGCGACCTCTATACTCAGTCCGATCTGAAACGTGATGATAATGGTATGGTGGATATCGACCCCACCGGCATAGTAGCTATAGAAAATAATCTGCCGGACATCAAGTTGGGTAGTGTATTTCCAAAAGCCAATTTGGCATGGAGCAATCACTTCTCATGGAAAGGTATAAGCTTAAGCGCTCTCTTTACGGCACGTATCGGTGGCATTGTCTACTCTGCCACAGAAGCAGCCATGGACCAGTACGGTGTATCTGAACGTTCGGCTTTGGCACGCGATAATGGCGGTGTACTGGTAAATAACCGCACACTTGTCGATGCGCAAAACTATTATACAACGATTGGCAGTGAAAGCGGACTGCCTCAATACTACACCTACAACGCCACCAACGTGCGTCTGCAAGAAGCAAGCATCGGATACCTTATCCCGCGCAAGTGGCTGGGAAACGTGTGTGATATCCAAGTATCTGTAATAGGTCGTAATTTATGGATGATTTACAATAAAGCTCCTTTCGATCCCGAATCAGTAGCCACAACGGACAACTATTATCAGGGAATCGACTACTTCATGTTGCCAAGTACCCGTAACATTGGTTTCAATGTAAAAATTAACTTTTAACGAACTAAATCAACTATTATGAAACAAGTGACATCTATCCTGAAGATGTTCTTCTTTGCTCTACTACTTATTGGCGGAACGGCCTGTACAAGTAACTTTGCCGACATCAACCGCAAAGATTACGAAGTGGACAAGAATGAACTGGGACGTGAAAACTATAATTTAGGGGCTACGCTAAGAGGTCTACAGGGCCTTGTTGTTCCCGTCAAAGAGCATCTTTATCAATTTATTGAAGCGCTGGCTGCCGGTCCGTATGCCGGATACTTCGGAGCCACTAACCCGTGGACAACCAAATTTGAAACATATAATCCGTCTGTGGATTGGCAGGACAAAACATTTTCCGACGTTTTCACCGAAACTTATCCGCTCTACCGTGACCTGCGCGACCAAAGCGATGATCCTGTCGCATTGGCATTATCCAAATTACTGCGCGTAGCTATTATGCACCGTATGACAGATATGTATGGACCTATCCCCTATAGCAAGATAGTAGACGAACAAGGCGGAATATCACTCTCTGTGCCATATGACTCCCAAGCAGACGTTTATAAACAAATGTTGAAAGAACTGGACGAAGTGGATGTTGTATTGAAAGAGAATCTAAACCTGGGGACTGAAGCTTTCCGTAAATTCGATGATGTTTATTACGGTGATATGAATAAATGGCACAAATATACCAACTCCCTGAAACTGCGCATGGCTATCCGCATGTCTTACGTTGATCCTGCCACTGCCCAACAAGTTGCCGAAGCTGCTGTATCCGCAGGTGTCATTACCTCGAACGCAGATAACGCCTGGCTGACAGTAGAAGAGAATCGTGCTTCTATGATTTTCAATGGTTGGAATGACCACCGTGTGGGTGCCGATATTATTTCTTATATGAATGGTTACAACGACCCTCGCCGGCCAAAGATGTTCACCACCGTAAAATTGGACGAAAAGGTAGGCGGCCAAAATGTAAAAGTTGACGGTTATGCAGGTATCCGCATCGGTATCGATGTAGCCAATAAGGACGAAGTGAAAGACCGTTATAGCAAACCCGTCATCGCTACCGAAAGTCCCTATTTATGGATGAACGCCGCCGAAATCACTTTCCTGCGCGCAGAAGGTGCCTTACGGGGATGGAATATGGGTGGAGATGCCAAGTCTTTGTACGAACAGGCCATTACACTTTCCTTCGACCAATACGGACTAACCGGCGCCGATACTTATGTTGCCGACTCTCAAAACAAACCGCAAGCGTATACCGATCCTATGCGTACTTATTCTGTCGCAGCTCCAGCCAGCACCATTACTATTGCCTGGCAAGATGGCGACGATAAGTTTGAAGCCAATTTGGAACGTATAATCACTCAAAAGTGGATTGCAATGTTCCCCTGCACAGTAGAAGCATGGAGCGAATACCGCCGTACGGGTTACCCCAAACTGCTACCGGTAGTTGTAAATAACAGTGGCGGTGTCATCAACGACAAAGTTATTAAGATTCGCCGTTTGTGGTATCCACCGCGTGAGTATTCCAACAACCAGTATATCACAGAAGCTGTAAAGATGTTGGGTGGAGACGATAACGGAGCTACTCCCTTATGGTGGGATAAAAAACCGCGTACTCCGTAACCGTCCACATTCAGAAGGACAATTGCCCGACTATAATAATGAAGAAAGAACTAAAAATATATACATCAAACGATATGAAAATAAAAATATCAATCACCAGGTTATACACCGGATTATTCCTGTTGCTGGCTCTCCTGTCAATTGCCTCATGTAACGACTGGAAAGATATAGAATCCGTAGATATTGCCCCTCAAAACGCCAAAGATCAGAATCCCGAACTTTGGGCGCGTTATATGGAATCGCTGCGTGTCTACAAGCAAGAACGTCCGCATTACATCACATACAGCAGTTTCGATAATGGTGCCGAAGAGTCTAAGAATGAAGGTGCGTATCTTCGTTCATTGCCTGATTCACTGGATATAGTCACGTTAGCTAATTCAGAAAACATCAGCACTTATGACCGCGAAGACATCCCCTTATTACAGGAGAAAAGTACAAAAGTACTTTACCGTGTAGACTACGCTTCACAAGCGGCTATTCTTTCCGATGCAGCTAAACTGGGGGCTTTTCTCGACAAAGCTATCGCTACAGCGACCGAACTGAATCTGAATGGTTTTGCCTTTACGGGCATGCCACTCTATAGTGGTACGGAAGCGGAACTGGCCGCACGCAAAGAAGCTGCAAAGTTGATTGTTTCCAGACTCTCTGCAGCAGCTAGTGGTGACAAATTACTGGTATTGGATGGCGACCCCGCATTTGTGGAAACTTCCGATATCGAAAAACTAGACTATATAGTACTGAACACTGTTGATATAACTAATGTCACCACCTTGAAACTACTGGTCACAGGACTGCTTGACAACCAATCATTACCTAAAGAGAAGCTGCTATTGGCTGCAAAAATCAATAACCAAATAATCGACGAAACCAATGTGAAACAAGATGCCGTAACCGTTATGACTGAACGCGTAGTTTCACTAGGCCCTCTTGGAGGACTAGCCATTTTTGCCACAGGTGACGATTATTATCAAACAAAAATGCATTATGCAATCACCAGGACAGCTATACAATTGATGAATCCGTCAAACTAAAAAATATACTGTTATGAAAAAATATACAATCAAACATCTCCTGTTCCTGTTGCTACTAGTAGCAATGGCGGGATGTACCGAAGATCCTATTTCAATGGCAGCAGGCAAGTTGCCCGATGAAGTGGCGATGAGTAAGATAGGGGGAATATTGTACAGTGAAAAATCATTGACCAATAAACTGGCTATCAGACTATCCAAAGACGAAACTTCCGCTACCGACGCCATTTACTACACCCTGACACAACCGGCTGCAAGCGCAGTCACAGTAACCGCGATAGCCGATGAAAAGCTTGTGGACATTTATAATGAAACGAATCTGACCAGTCTGAAAGCATTACCTGCAGCCAATGTACAATTCGAAAAGGGAGGTACACTTACTATTGCTGCCGGAAAACAAGTATCAGAAAAAATAAAGGTTACAATCTTGACACAGGGATTAGAAGCCGAAACAACATATCTACTTCCACTCACCATAGTGCAAGCACCAACAGATGTACAGGCTCAAAACGAAAAACAGGTGCTCTATTATGGAGTAAGTATCAGAGAGAAGCTTACGACTATTTATCCGTACAATCCCCAAATGCCAATAGCAATGCCGCCGATGCTACCCGATTTATTTGCTGTATTTTATGTTAATACGGAAAACTACCAACCATTGATAGCCGATGTATATGGAATCAATAAAACAAATACAGAAGATTGGTCTGAAACATTATATACGATTGGCGACATCGTCAATCTAAGAATTGTAACTGTAGATTACGATTCTGCAACCAAACGTGCGCTACTCAACCTAAGCAGCGATATACGCTACGTACTTGAAAATGCAGACAAATATATCCGCCGACTCCAAGAACACGGTCGCAAAGTCTGCATCTGTATCGAAGGAGGTGGAAAAGGATTGGGATTCTGTAATATGAGTGACGCACAGATAGCTGATTTCAGTAACCAAGTAAAAGATGTGATAGAGCTTTATCAACTAGACGGAGTGAATCTTTGGGATAGAGACAGCGGTTATGGCAAAGAAGGCATGCCTGCAATAAATACTACTTCCTACCCCAAGTTGATTAAAGCACTACATGAAGTCCTGCCTGATGACAAGTTACTCACTTTGGTAGACAAAGACAAACCTACCGAATACTTCTACGATGTCAATGCATGTGGCGGAATCAAAGTAGGCGAATACATTGATTACGCATGGCACGGATATGTGAGCGAAGAAGAAGAAGTACAAATCATCGAACCATGGGAATCCGAACAGTCTTACAGCAAATATACCCGTAGACCTATTGCAGGATTAGCACCCGAATATTATGGAAAGGTAAATATTCCCCGTTATTATACCGGAACAGCCCAACTTGGAAATGACTCTTCCAAGAAACTTGTGATGTGGAAAAAAGAAAAAGAGAGAGACAATAACATACTTGTATTTGGAAATGACCTCATCGCCAATGAACAAAACCAATATGAAGGTGCTATGCTTGGCACAATTTTCCAAATAGGTTTTTTTATGAATGACGGTAAAATATGGGGAACATTGCCATGGGGACCTGAGGGATTTGTAAATGGAGATTATATGTATGATAGTCAGTATTTATACTATATGCTCAATCAAACATATAATGTATACGCCAAAGACTGGTAAAAACAAAAAATAAAAATGTCAAGAGAACATCGGAAAATAAATGAGAACCAAGAGTATGTGTTGATGTCTGAGTGTTAAAAAAGACAGTAGGAAAGGAGGTAAAATAGTACATCTCCGAAATCTACAGTTATTTTCTATATCAATGTTATTTGACTGTTTCCTGAATTTAATATGAACATCTAAAATTTTAAAAAGATGAAAACATTAAATCGTATTTTCTTAATGATTGTAGCTATGGCTGCAAGCTTCGTTGTTGCAAGTTGCAGCAATGATAACACCGTAAATGAAGCACAGGATGCTTCTCAAGGTATTACCACACGCGCTGTAGGCACAAAGACACCTAAATTCACCGCTTATATCGAAACAAACGATATAAACCCGTTGAATGCAGGTGAGTACTACTTCACCGGCACGAATCCTCACGAAGAGGTGATTGATCATGTGATTCTGTTCGCTTCCAATATACGTGGAACCGCATCATCAGTGCAACTGTATCACAACCCTAACCAAACTTATATTCTGAACAATATCAACACATTAGTGAAGCCGTTACAGAATAAAGGAATTAAGGTGTTACTCGGATTGCTCGGCGACCACACGGGAGTCGGATTTGCTAATCTTACTAATAAAAATATAGCTGCGGGAGATTCACTACTCAATGATTTCGCATATCAAGTAGCCAACTGTGTCACAACCTATGGTTTGGACGGTGTGGATTTCGATGATGAATATGCCGAATATGGAAAGATATCCGGTACTCCCACACCAAGTACCAACAACTTTGGTCTGCTCATTCAGAAAGTGCGTGAGTTGTTACCGGACAAATTAATTACAGCATTTGATTACGGTGGTTATACAGGTTTTAACCAGACTACCATGAATGCTATCAGTTACATGTGGCCGAACTTCGGTTGCAGTTCTAATCCGCCTTCAGGACTTCCAAAGAGCAAATGGGCAAAACTGTCATTGCACTATACCAGTGGTTGGCCAACTTGTGATCAAATCCAGAATTGTGCAAGCAGCTATAACGGATATGGTGCCGTTATGTCGTTCAATCTCCGCAATTATGATTGTTCAGGAACTATGAATTGTTTCGCTCCGTATGTATGGGGAGGAAGGACAGTAAGCTATACCGGTACTTCATATTCGAAGAACTACTAATTAAGGTGTAATACAATCTGGCGCAATGCCTCTTTAAAAGTATGCTAAAGCAGGCATTGCGTCGGATAAAGAAAAAGAACTGGGAGTGTTGCATAAGAAACAACACTCTTACAGGAACACTCCCAGTCTTTTCTTCATATTATATAAGCAATCAAAAGAATATTTTGCCATAAAGATAAAAAGCGTAACACCTGTTTTTATATCAAAAAGCATAAACTTAGATAATAAATATACCGGCCAATGACCCAAACTATAAAATCTAAAGTCTCATAAAAGTCCAAGGACTATAAAAAAAGAATCAATAAAGAACGAAATTAATATCACCATATATAAAGAATTAATCTAATTACTAAAAAACAAGAATCGCATGAAAACAAAAAGAATCTTTCGAAACGCTTTGTCGACTGCCTCTTTTGCAGGCATCACCTTAGCCACGTTGCTATCGGCAGTGAGTTGCGACAACAAAGACTACAACAATGCCTCTCCCTTCGACAATGTTGTCTACATTGACGCTGCCGAATTGCAAGATGTCAGCAACTTCACTTTCAACCGGACAATTGCGGACGGAAAGAAAGAAATCTCGGCTGTACTCGCATTTCCCACAGATGCAGATATCAATGTTAGTTTCAAAGCAGAGCCGTCACTTGCTGACACTTACAATGCCCGTCTCGGAACCAAGTTCACTGTACTGGACTCCAAACATTACAAATTCTCGGCACAACAAGCCGTTATCCCCAAAGGTGAAATCACCTCAAAGCCCGTCACAATTGATTTCTCTTCCCTCACCGACCTGGAAATTGACGCAGGTTATTTATTACCTGTCACCATCGACCAAGCTTCAAATGGAATGAGTATTCTAGGAGGCTCCAGAACAATCTGTTACGTGATACGCCGTTCCAGTGCCATAACTACCGCTGCCAGCTTAAAAGATAACTACTTCGAAGTGCCCGGTTTTGATTTCGGAAGCCCTACTGCTTCAGTTGTGAACAATATGGCACAATTGACATTTGAAGCCATCATCCGTGTGAACAAGTTTGAAAGAGATATTTCCACTATCATGGGTATAGAACAATACTGTTTGTTCCGCATCGGAGATGCCGGTTTCCCACGTCAACAATTACAATTCTCAAGTCCCGGTGATGTAAAATTCCCCAATCCAAGTAACAACAAACTGCTGCAGGCAAATGAGTGGTATCATGTAGCTGTGACCTACGATACAGAACATAAAACTGCTATTATGTATGTAGATGGCAAGGAACAGAGTCGCATCGAAGATTATGGTAACGGTACACCGATCAATCTGGGTAAACAAGAACGTGAGAAACAGGCCTACATGTTCAAGATAGGTCACTCTTATGATGAACCTGATGTATTTCTCCGCCAACTTGATGGTGAAATTTGCGAGGCACGTATTTGGAACGTAGCCCGTACACAAGAAGAAATCTATCAGAATATGTACAGTGTAGAGCCTACCACACCCGGTCTGTGTGCTTATTGGAAATTTAATGAAGGAGAAGGCGATAAAGCGATAGATCAGACAGGCAATGGTAATGATGCAATAGCCCATTCTAAAGTTATGTGGCCGGACGGTATCGAAGTAACACAGAAAAACAAAGAATAAACAATTCTGAGAAATTCGTGTACCATTCTCTAATAAAATAATATATACGGACTTTATTTAATTGGTCATCCTCCGGAAGCTACTTACTCTTCCAACGCTCATATAATTAACTGGTGGGAAAGTAATGGGCTAAAAAAAGAGAAGTAGCAACCGAGGATTATCAGATGAATGCTGTGACATTTTTGTATCTAATCTAATTATTATAAGGGGAGAAACAAAAATGTCACAGCACTACTAATCAATACTTTAGCCCTCAAAAAGCATACTTTTTTCTATAAGTTTACAAAAAACATCTATATACTTTTCACCTTTTTTCCAACCTAAACTGCACTTTTTCTTCGCATCCCCTATCCAATCATAAAGAGACTATGAAGTTACAGTTGAGCAACCGGGCAGACAGACTTGTGCTACAACCCGGTTACTGTTGTGCATCCCAATAGATATACAACTGTAACAGGACAAAACATAAACACTAGACCATTAATAGATAACCAAAACTCTTTAATTCATACAGTAGAATACTTCAAATGAACCTGATAAATATAGGAAAACATGCACAGCATTATACCTATTTATCAAGTATACTTTTTAGAACGACCTCACTAAAATCTACTTTATCGGCACTCATCGCCAATTTGCAAACAAAGGGTTCAATAGTAGCTTCGGTCCTACTGCCTTCTATTTTAACACTATTTTAATTACAGGTATACCATTCATTACGATTACCCATATTTTTCATAGAACAATAAATATAACATTGTATTAAAAATATACAAGTTTTTCATCCCTTTTATCGCAGATATAACACCAAAAGTGATAAGTATTCATTTTTAATCAAATATTATATCAATTTTTTATAACTAAGCCGTATCTTTACCTCCTTAGAGCAAGCAATACCTTATTATAAAAAAATACGTATATATTATCCTAACCTACAAATGAGAAAATCTAAATTGGTACTTAATGGAAAATATTCCAAAAGTACCCAACACAAGACAAGACCACCTCCTATCCTGCCATATTTTGAATAAACTATTTAACATATATAATCAATAAAAAACAATCAAATAATTATTGTTACTTGGAGGAAAATCAGCATTCCTTTAGAAAGAGTTCAAACATTAGAATTAAAACTCTACATATATACTACACATTCCCATTATCAACCTTCAAAGAACAACTAATTTTGAGATCATGTTATTTGAACTTATTGATATACAATCATAAGACTATAATACTGTGCATTTTTCGTTTTAAACTCAGACAGGAGGAATAGACCGGTTTCACCAAGTGACGTTACTATAAAACAAATAAATATGAAATATTTAATTATAACGTCATTATCCGCTTCCATATTCACAGCTATAACTACTCAAAATGAATTATTCTCAATTTTATTTTCGGTAGCAGGAGTGTTTTTATTGTATTGGTTCGTATTCCATACGTCTACCATGAAGAAAGAAATCGCTTTCTTAAAAGAAGAAAATCAATACTTTATAGATTCTTTCCAAAATATCCGTACTCCGGTCATGTCACTTCACACTCCGCTGAAGTCAGCCTGCAACAATGATTGTCCTGACAGTATCAAAAAGGATCTGTCATTGGCCATCCGCAACATAGATTGCCTCAACGAACATTTAGCCAGGCTAATGGATATGAAACAACTATTCATTTATTCCAAAAGAATGAATTTTGCAGAATATGAACTAGGAAATTTCCTTAATAACAGAATTTCTTCTCTACAAGATCATGCGAAAAGTAAACAAGTAAAATTAGAAATCCGGACGGAGTTTAAATATGCCAGCGTATGGATAGATAAAAGTAAAATTTCTCCCGTTATTGAGAAGTTTATCAAGAATGTAATAGATCATTCTGAGCCATCAAAAAACATTACTTTAAATGCATCTTTATGCAACAAATATTGGGAAATCAGCACTACTCATACCGAAAGCAGCAATCTGATGAAGTGTTACAAATGTTCTACAAAGCATCTTCTTAAACAGAAAACGGAATCCAGATATCATTTCGCCAAAAGCACTCTATGTAAAAGGCTGATTGAGCTATGTAACGGAGAAATACTGGTTAACCATTCATGCCAGACTATCGCATTACGCTTTCCTGTGAAATGTCTATGTGAGAACGCATCCGGGCACACTTTTGTTCACATCGAAAAGAATGTGGAAGAGGAAAAGACCGATGCTTTATTCCACAAAGGTACGCAGAAAAGAAGTTCGTCCCGACCGGTCGTAGTTTTGGCGGATAGTAATGACGATTTCAGGTTCTACCTGGAAACATGTCTGTCGGAGAAATATATAGTAAGAAGCTTTAATAATGGACAGGAAGCATTGGCGTGTATAAAAAAAGAACATCCGGACCTGCTGATATGTGACACAGTGCTGCATGGAATGGGTGGTGATGAACTTTCTTCAAGATTGAAGACTTCTAAAGAGACATCGATCATACCGGTTATTCTTTACGGATCGCATATCGATGTGGATCAACGCAACAAAAGGGAAGCTTCATTAGCAGATACATTTATGCACACCCCCTTTCACGTGGAAGATTTAAAGATAGAGATTTCCGTTCTTATCAGAAACAGCCGCCTTTTGAGAAAAGCATTCCTCCACAAAGTGTTCGGAGAACAATTCTTGAAGGTACAGTCTGCCGAGACCGGCATGGAGACTCTTGAAGATGTCAGGAAGTCACTGATTGATGAAGCAAAAGATTATGTTCTGGAGCGCATAGAGAAGGAAGACCTGACAATAGATGAAATAGCTTCACACCTGGGAATGAGCAGAACCAAATTCTATAACAAATGGAAGTCACTGACCGGTGAAGCTCCCAACGTCTTCATCGAAGCCATTCGCATGGAGAAAGCACACGAGTTATTGGAAAGCGGAAAGTATCCGGTCAGCATAATACCGGAAATGATTGGGCTGAAAGATCTGAAAAACTTCCGCAACAGGTATAAAGAATACTTCGGAATTACTCCAAGAGAGTCAATCAGAAAAAAATATTCTGAATAAAACAGACATTTAAAAACAGGTCTGAAGGTACTCCGGCACGATTTAGACGGAGAAACCGGCGGGAGTACCTTTTTCTTTTTTATTTTCATGATGCAGTATTCCGTGATTCCCGGTATTTACTCTATGTACGTACACCTTAATTTTGAGAATTAATAATCTAATTTGTTTAACAATATGAAAACTTTAACTGAAATGAAAAAAGTATGTTGTCTTAGTCGTTTTGTTTTATTGGTAATGGCATTGGGGCTGGCAAGCACCTTTAGTTCCTGTAGCAGTGATGATGACGAAAGTATTCCGGTATATTCCATCAAAGATGTAGAAGGAACCTACTCCGGTAAAATGCAGACAACATCTGTTGCTCCCCTGGAAAGTACAGGAAATGAAACGGAGGAAGGAGTCGCCGTAAATGCCGAATTGAAAGATAACCATATTTTAATCAGCAAATTTCCGGTAGATGGTCTGATCAAAAGCATTATCACAGATCCGGAGGCTGCCGAAGCCATCATTAAAGCTGTGGGAGATATAGAATACAAAATCCCTTATCAGGCAGCTTTCAACGACAACAAAGATAACATCTTGCTTCAACTTTCACCTGAACCTTTAGTATTGGAAATCGCAATGGAGCAGCCGTCAGTAAAAGCAGAAGGAGAAGAAGAGACTCCCAAACTCACCGTGAAAGTAACAATCAAAGCAGACGAGAAAGGCAAATACGCTTACGAAGGGCAGAAACTAACGTTTGCTATTCAGGCAACGGAAGTTACGGTAAACGAAAAAGCATTTGATACATTTCCGGCTACCACATTTTCTTTTGATATGACTAAGAAATAGGGTGACTGCTTCATTATTTATAGAATAAAAGACAAAAGAGAGTGTGGCTGCATAAAGAAACCACACTCTTTTTTTATATTTGCATAAATAATAAATCTACTCTAATGACAACAACAGAAAACGTCCGAAACGAGCTGAAAACGCTGGAAGACCCTACATACAGGGAATTTCATTCTTCTTTAATTCCCGGTGCCGATAATATTCTCGGCGTACGTATCCCGCAACTCAGAACAATGGCTAAAGAAATAGCCAAGAAAGAAGACTGGCGCACGTTCGTCGAGGCAACCGATACACTGTATTACGAAGAGACAATGCTACAGGGAATGGTGATCGGACGTGCCAAGATGGAACCGGAAGAACGAATCAAATACATTCGCCTCTTCGTCCCGCGAATCAATAACTGGGCTGTATGCGACATTTTCTCCGGCGAACTGAAGACAGCGGCACGGAAAGGAAAAGAAACGATATGGCAGTTTGTCCAGCCTTATCTGGAATCAAAAGAAGAGTATCAGCTCCGGTTCGGAATCGTGATGCTGTTTCATTATGTAGATGAGGAGCATATCGATTCATTGCTGGCATATGCCGACCGATTTACACACGGGGCCTACTATGCACGTATGGCAATGGCATGGATGATATCCATCTGCTTCATTAAATTTCCGGATAAAACAATGAAGTATCTCCAACAGAGCAGGCTGGATAACTGGACCTACAATAAATCATTGCAGAAAATCATTGAATCTCTGCGTGTAGACAAAGAGACGAAAGACATCATCCGTTCCATGAAAAGAGCAGGATAAAAAAACGGTGGATGACAAACGATGCCCGGTTCCAACCGTATCATCCGTTTATCATCCACCGCTTACTACCAGGTGTTTTAGCTTACCGCTTCACATTCTTTTTTCTCTTTCTTCTGCTTCTGCGGTTCTGTTGTTTCCGACGATTGTAACGCTGCCATCTCTTATAAATCATCCACCCGCTCATCAAGGCTACCACTACAAAAATCAGAATAGTAATACCTACCCCCAGATTGTCGCCTTTTATGCGCGACCAGATATCCAGCACTTCTTTGGTTTTATCTCCGAAGTCACGAATCATAGCGCAACGTTCCACTACTTTACGGTCGGGATATTGAATCTTGTCAATCTGTATGCTGTCGGCATCCGGACCAAAGAAATAACTCAAATCGGCGTAATAATCCAAAGTCGTATCTACTTTCTCCTCCAGAATCTCCGGAGTAGCGATAGAACTCACATATCCGCAGAAGTCCATATTCCGTAACGCAATGTCCGGACGGCACATAAAGTTGATAAAGTAGCTGGCAGCCACCGGATTCTTCGCATATTTAGGAATCACCCAGCCATCATACCAGATATTACTTCCTTCTTTCGGAACTACATAATCAAGATCTACTCCCACCGCATTCGCCTCTTCAATTGCCCAGATCGCATCACCGCTCCAAGTCATGTTCAGCCATGCTTTGTTCTTCGTCATCATCTCTTTGCCGAAGTCCGCTTCCCATCCGGCAATATTCGGCTTCATCGCTTTCAGATACTTCTCGGCCACCTCCATAGCACGCGGCGAATAGTCGTTCATCAGGTCCTCCACCGTCATGGTTCCCTCTTCCAGCTCTTTGGCATGGGCATAGATAACGGCTGTTCCGTAGGTATCCCGGTAACTGTCTTTCATCAGAATCTTGCCTGCATATTTCTTGTCCCAGAGGCATTCCCAAGAGGAAGCATCGGAATCGGGAACAAACGCCCGATTATACAGGATTCCCGCCGTTCCCCACATATAGCAGACCGCATAGCGGCTCGCTTCTTCACCCGGCTGACTCAGCTTATTAATCTGTTCACGGATAAACGGCGCCACATTGTTCATGTAGTTGGGAGAATGGGCAAAAGTGGTGTCAATGGGCAGCAGCAGATGCTTTTTCAGCATTCGCTCAATGATATATTCCGACGGACAAACCACATCAAAATCCTCATGTCCCTTTTCGATCTTCGTCAACATGATCTCGTTGATATCAAATGTCTGATAAACGATGCGGATATTTTCGCCTGTCTGTTCTTTATAGTATGCCTGAAAGTCTTCGAGTACCCCCTCGCCTATATAATCTGCCCAGTTATAGATTTTAAGGACTTTCTCGCGTGGCTCACCGGAATTGTAACAACTGCTCAGAGAACCGGCCAGGACCAGTAAAAACAGGATAACAGAAACTATTCTTTTCATTTTATTTACGTAGCAGCACATGTTCATTAATCTTTCTTCTTCGTTTTTCCGGCACGGTAATTAATCACTATGAGCAATGCCAGCACCACCACAAAAATAATAGCGGACAGCGGACGGAGCTCCGGAGTCAGACCTCCTTTGCGGGCATCGGCATAAATATAGGTGGAAAGTGTTTCCAGCCCTTGATTGCCGATCGTAAATACAGTGACGGCAAAATCATCGATTGACAGCGTCAGAGCAAGCATAAAACCGCTGATCATTCCCGGACGAATCTCCGGAATGATCACTTTCCGCAATGCCTGCATAGGAGTGGCTCCCAAGTCGAGGGCAGCTTCATAAATGTTCGGATTCATCTGTTTCAGACGTGGCAGCACGCTTAATACGACGTAGGGAGTACAAAAGGTGATGTGCGCCAGTACTACCGTCGTATATCCTTGCGTGATTCCCAAAGATACGAATAAAAGGAAAAGCGATATACCGGTTATAATATCACCGTTCAGAATAGGAATACTGTTCACAAAGCCAATCGCCTTGCGCGAACGTGCCTTTAAATTAAAGATGCCGATAGCGGCAATGCTACCCAGCAAGGTAGATACAGTGGCAGCCAGCAACGCGATGGTAATGGTATTGATCAGGGCGTTCATCAGAGAGTGATGGGCACCTGTATTAAAAAGCGATGAATAAAGTCTGGTGGAAAATCCGGTCCAGTTGCCTAATACTTTGGCTTCGGTAAAGGAATAGATCACAATAATCACAATAGGGGAATACAGCAACAACAGCAATATCCACAAGTAAGTCTGCGCGAATATCTTCTTTACCATAAGCCTCCTCCTTCGTTAGTATTGTCCTTATCATCGGTGCTGAACAGCGAAGTAGCAGCTATCAGCAACAACATGATCAGCGAAAGCGCCGCTCCATAGTTCCACATACTGTTATTGATATTTTCCTGAATAGTAGTACCAAACAACTTGATGTTGTTCATCGTCAACAGCTCGGCAATGGCGAATGTCGAAATGGTCGGCATAAACACCATCATGATACCGCTCATCACTCCCGGCATGGAAAGCGGAAGAACTGCCTTGAAAAAGACTTGTACCGGATTGGCTCCCAAATCCTGTGCCGCCTCAATATAGCTATGATCCATCTTCTGCAAGGTATTATAAATGGGATAGATCATAAAAGGAATAAAGTTGTAGACCATACCGAATATCAACGCCCCTTCTCCCAGCGGAACGCTGAAGAAATCGAACAAGGCGACAGTGGCAAGGGTACGCACCAGTATATTCACCCACATAGGCAGAATAAACAGTACAACCATCGTTTTGGAACGGTTCAACTTGCTGTTGCTTAATATCCAGGCTGCGGGATATCCCAGCAGGATACAGATAAGAGTAGTAATAATGGCAATACCTATGGAATAGACGAAGGTATTGATGGCTTCGGGATGTTCGAAGAACTTTTGAAAATTGGCGAGTGTCAGATGACCGTTATCATCGGTAAACGCATACACGACAATCAGAAGCAACGGTATGACCACAAAGATCGCCGAGAAAATAATGTAAGGAAGAGTCCAGCTCTTACGTGATGACAAAAATACTATAAACTTCTTATTCACTTCCTTTCCTGTTAATCGGTTATTTTAATTACACGAATCGCATCCGGAGGGATAGTAATACCCACACGGTCTCCGTCATCCCAGACATCATTCGTATCTACAAACACATTCTCGTCCCAGTCAGACCATACGGTCAGATGGTAGTGATCTCCTTTATAAAGGATGAACTTCACTTCTCCCGTCAACGTACCGTCTTCTTCGTTATCCTGAAGGATCACTTTATCAAAGTCCACTTCTACCTTGACATCTGCTCCGGATTCCGGACCTTCCACAGAAGCACATTCGAACGTACAGCCCAGAAACTCTACATGAGTAGCATCCTGCAACTTACCTTCAAACGTATTGCATACACGTTCTTTCTTCATGATATGAATATCGAACGGTTTCACCAGCAGACCGACCTCTGCACCGACTTCGAAATGATGATAATCCTGAACCAGAAATTCATATCCACCGCAAAGCACGGTCATTTCGTAGTGCACTCCTTTGAAGATCGAAGTCTGTACCACACCGGTCAGCTGTGCCATATCCGAAACCGGAAAGATATAAAGGTCTTCCGGTCGGATCACTACGTCCACCGGAGTATTTTCGCCAAAGCCTTCGTCCACACATTCAAATTCCGTACCGCAGAAGCGTACCAGTTTATCATGAATCATCGTTCCGTTGAGAATATTACTCTCTCCGATAAAATCAGCCACAAATGAATTGATCGGCTCATTGTAGATATCAATCGGCGTACCGATCTGCTGAATCTTTCCTTCACTCATCACAACGATTGTATCACTCAACGTCAGTGCCTCCTCCTGATCATGAGTCACGTACACGAAGGTAATGCCCAGAGATTTATGCATTTCTTTCAATTCCATCTGCATATCCTTACGCATTTTCAGGTCGAGCGCAGCCAATGGTTCGTCGAGCAGTAACACTTCCGGCTCATTGACAATCGCCCGGGCAATAGCTACACGCTGCTGCTGGCCACCGGAAAGAGAATCGACATCCCGATACTCGTAATCTGTCATACCAACCATCTTCAAAGCGGCTTTCACCTTCTTGCCGATCGTCTGTTTCGGCGTCTTTTTCAGCTTCAGCCCAAAAGCAATATTGTCGTATACATTCAAATGCGGGAACAGAGCATATTTCTGGAATACCGTGTTCACCGGACGTTTGTGGGGAGGAGTCTGTGTGATTTCCTTACCCGAAATTCGGATTTCGCCTTCCGAAGCTGTCTGAAAACCGGCAATGAGACGCAACAATGTCGTTTTTCCGCAACCGGAAGGACCGAGAATCGTTACAAACTCGCCCTTTTTCACGTTCAGAGTTACATCATCCAATGCTGTCTTGTCGCCAAAAAACTTCGAGACATGGCTAACCTCAATGATGGATTTGTCTTCTTGCATATTCATACTAAAGTTTGGGCTGCAAAGGTACACATTTCTGCGATTTCCACCTACGTGTTAATCTAATATAACAGTGTTTTTCGATGGCAGACAGAAAAAAAATCTATCTTTGCATAAATATTTATTCACTAATTTTACAAAAGCATGAAAAAGTTAACTTATTTAGTTATTGCGGCGGCAGCGTTGGGCATGGTAGCTTGTACCGGAAACAAAGCCGGATACGTTATCACAGGTACAGTAGAAGGCGCTACCGACGGCGACACTGTTTACCTTCAGGAAGCAACAGGCAGAAATCTTACTAAACTAGATACCGCAGTCATCTCTAAAGGTACTTTTACCTTTGAAGGCACACAGGATTCTGTAGTAAACCGTTATGTCACTTGCGAAGTAAACGGAGAACCGCTTATGATTGATTTCTTCCTCGAAAACGGTAAAATAAACATTGCTCTGACAAAGGATAATGATTCTGCAACCGGTACTTCAAACAATGACGCTTACCAGGCTATCAGAACTCAAATCAATGATATCAGCAAAAAGATGAACGCCATCTACGAAGCGATGGGCGACTCTTCTTTAAGTGACGAGCAGAAAGAAGCCAAACAAAAAGAAGGTGCACAGCTGGAAGAAGAATATGATAAAGTAATCAAAGAAGGAGTACAGAAAAACATCACCAATCCGGTAGGTGTATTCTTGTTCAAACAGACTTTCTACAATAACTCTACTGAAGAGAATGCTGCTTTGTTGGAACAAATCCCGGCTAATTTCCAAAATGACGAAACAATCGTAAAAGTAAAAGAGCAGACTGAAAAACAAAAGAAGACTGCCGTAGGTACTAAGTTCATTGACTTCGAAATGCAGACTCCGGAAGGTAAAACTGTGAAACTGTCTGATTACGCAGGCAAAGGCAAAGTGGTACTGGTTGACTTCTGGGCTAGCTGGTGTGGTCCTTGCCGTCGTGAAATGCCTAATCTTGTAGAAGCTTACGCTCAATACAAAGGCAAAAACTTCGAAATCGTTGGCGTATCGCTCGACCAGGACGGTGCCGCATGGAAAGAATCGATCAAAAAACTGAATATGACTTGGCCGCAAATGTCCGACCTGAAATTCTGGCAAAGCGAAGGTGCACAGCTTTATGCAGTAAACAGCATTCCTCACACTGTGCTGATTGACGGCGACGGTACTATCATTGCCCGTGGTCTTCACGGAGAAGGTCTGCAAGCTAAGTTAGCGGAAGTAATCAAATAAATGAAGCTGATAAGAGACTTCACCTGATGAAGTAACAATTGTGCCATACCGTTGTCACACTTGTGCCACCGTGTTGGCACAGTTATGCCACGCCGTTGGCACAGTTGTGCCAATAGGATGGCACAACATCCGACAAGGTATCTTATTCTTGTTAACGCAGTAGGTTAATCTGATTCAAGTACAGGCACTTTTGCCGAAGATACTGATCTTATCCACGCCGTTACATTGAGATATAAAAAGATAGCCCCTGCAATTTCGACCGCTCGAATTGCAGGGGCTTCTTTTATATAGGGACGCCAAGCAGGGAAGCATCACTTCCCTGCTCCGTCAAGCTATCAGATAAACCAGCGCACGTAACAGAAGTCTTGACGGTGCGGAAGTTCCGGATTCTTCGGGAACATACGGTAAGACACCTTGAAGCTACCGGCATTTGACAGGCTGTGTTTAACCTGGAATGTGTACAGGTTGCCTTCTTTCTTGATCACACTAAACGGTTCTACAGAGTAAACGTGCTGTTTGCTATCCGCAGTGGTATAAGTAGTTACCAATTCAAGTCCTATAGCATCATTCAAGCCTTTCTCGTCGATCACGTAAGTAATAGTATATTCTTTTCCGCTTTCGATATCACCAGCTTTCAATTCTTCTACCTTGTCGCAAGATACGATTTCGATAGAATCCCATTTAGAGACTACTTCTTCTTTCCATGCAGCAATTTCTTTTGCCTTTGCATTGTCATCGGCAGACAACATCTGGAAGCGTTTTGACAACTTGTTGTAGAATTTATTATAGTAGTCATCCAACTGACGTTTCATTGTATAGTGAGGAGCAATCTGAGCGATGGAATTCTTCACTACCTTGATCCATCCTTCCGAGTAGCCCTTCTTGTTACGAGCATAGTACAACGGCAGGATTTCTGTTTCAAGAATACTGTAGATAGTAGCAGCATCCAACTGATCCTGATGTTCCTGATTCTGATAAGTACGTTTTTCAGTCAACGCCCATCCTGCACCTTCACGGTAGCCTTCCAGCCACCATCCGTCTAATACAGAGAAGTTGACAACACCGTTCATCAAAGCCTTTTCACCTGATGTACCGGATGCTTCCAACGAACGTGTCGGAGTGTTCAACCAGATATCAACGCCTGAAACCAGACGACGCGCCAACTGCATATCGTAGTTTTCGAGGAAGATAATCTTACCCAGGAATTCCGGACGACGGGAGATTTCGATAATACGTTTGATCAGACCCTGTCCTGCTCCATCATGCGGATGAGCCTTACCTGTAAACAGGAACTGTACCGGATAGTCGGGGTTGTTCACAATCTTAGAAAGACGTTCCAAGTCAGTAAACAACAGGTGCGCACGTTTGTAAGTAGCGAAACGACGACCGAAACCAATCAGCAACGCATTCGGGTTAATCTTGTCCATCAATGAAACGATGCGCGAAGGATCTCCCTGGTTTTTCAACCATGTATCACGGAATGATTTGCGGATATAATCCACCAACTTATTCTTCATCGTCATACGAGTCTTCCAGATCTCTTCATCGGGTACATTATAGATGGCTTCCCAAATCTTAGGATTCGACTGGTCGAACCAGAAGTTTTCGTTGAAATATTTAAAGTACAGTTCTTTCCATTCGGTAGCACTCCATGTGGGGAAGTGAACACCATTAGTCACATAACCTACATGTATTTCTTCGGGGAAGTAACCTTTCCAGATAGTAGAGAACATCTCCTGAGAAACTTTTCCGTGCAGCCAGCTTACACCGTTTACTTCCTGAGAAGTGTTGCAGGCAAATACCGACATACAGAAACGTTCGCCCTTGTCACCCGGATTGTTACGTCCAAGATCCATCAGGTCGTCCCAGCTGATACCCATTCTAGCAGGATAACCACCCATGTACTTACCGAACAAACCTTCGTCGAAGTAGTCGTGACCGGCAGGAACCGGAGTATGAACTGTATAAAGAGAAGAAGCGCGAACCAGCTCGATAGACTGATCGAATGTCAGTCCGGTAGCTACATAGTCGCAGATACGCTGCACATTGATCAATGCAGCATGTCCTTCGTTACAATGATAAACATCTTTTTTGATACCCAATGCTTTCAGTGTCAGGATACCACCGATACCCAACAGGATTTCCTGTTTCAGACGGTTTTCCCAGTCGCCACCATAAAGCTGATGAGTAATAGGACGGTCGAACTCGCTGTTCATTTCATTATCTGTATCCAGCAGATACAAAGAAATACGTCCTACATTTACACGCCATACGTTAGCATGTACATAATAATCCAGATAAGGAACATCCACCACCAACGGCTGACCATTCGCATCCATCACACGGTCGATAGGAAGTTGGCCGAAGTTCTGCGCTTCGTAGTTGGCAATCTGCTGCCCATCCATAGACAACGTCTGAGTAAAGTAACCGTAACGATACAGGAAACCTACCGCACAAAGATCTACATTGCTGTCAGAAGCTTCTTTCAAGTAGTCACCGGCCAATACACCCAGACCACCGGAATATATTTTCAGGACGCTGCTCAAACCATATTCCATGCTGAAATAAGCTACAGACGGACGGTTTTCATCCGGCTTCACATCCATGTAATCTCTGAATTTTGTATAAACATCATTCATTCTCCTCAGAATCACCTTGTCTTTTGCCAACGCTTCCAGCTTCTCATAGCTCATACGTTCCAGCAACAACACAGGGTTCTGGCCACATTCTTTCCAAAGTTCCGGATCTAGATCTCTAAATAGTTCTGTCGCTTCAAAATTCCATGCCCACCAGATGTTGCGTGAAATCTCGGACAATTTCTCCAACTCAGCCGGGATACGTGACTTCACTGTAACCTCTTTCCAGTTCGGAGTATTCACATTACTAACTTTAATTTTCATAATGTTTTTTGTTTACTTATTGATAATAAAATATTTCTTTAGCCTAACTGACGCTTCATGGCATTGCGCAAGGCAATATCATAAGCCTCGTAATAATATTGAATGAAGTGTTTCCACAATGCCTGCTCTGCAACATCTGCCGCATGCTTACGGATCTCCTTCACTTCTTTTTCCGACTTATCTGCAAACAGCGTAATCGTATCTTTGATGCCATCCGCCACTTCCGAATCATTATAGTCCGAACGATGCAGCACTTCCACTCCATCATTGATACCATGCTGATTCTTCAGGCTGTTCACCCAAAGGCCAAAACCTGCCAGATCAGTAGTAATGGTAGGCACACGAAACGCTACACTTTCCAGCGGAGTATATCCCCACGGTTCGTAATAGGAAGCATATACGCTCAAATCCTGTCCCAGCAATATATCATAATACTCTTTATTCAGAATACCATCACGCCCGTCCAGATAGCAAGGCACAAAAATCACCTTTACTTTATCTTCGGGACGGTTGCCCATTCCCAGATATTTCAGCATATCCAGCACCTGGTCATGCGTCATATTGTGCAGCCAATGAGTGATGAAAGGAACTTCAAGCGGTGTATCAAATTTTTCTTTGCTTTTCAGACGTTCCTGCAAGTCTTCACGGGGATCTCCTACCCAACCGGGGACATTGATAAACGCCAATACGTTCTTATGGAGCTTTTTATCCCTGTTCAGACGGTTCAATGACTCCAGGAATACGTCAATACCCTTGTTCTTGAATTCATATCGACCACTGGTACCGATAATTAACGTATCGTCATCCAGATTTGTTCCCAACAATTTATTGGCTACGTTCAACATCAATGAGCGGGCACGTTTACGTTTTCCAGTAAATGTACTGCCTTTAGGTACGAAATCGTCCTCAAAACCATTCATCAGTACTACATCTGCCGGTTTATCGAGCAATTCCTTGCACTCATTATTCGTAATTTCACTTACTGTCGTAAAACAGTCTACATAATGCGCCGTCTGCTTCTCAATAGAGTGCTTTGACTGCATATTCAGTTCCTGCGCCATCTGGTCGCCGTTATAAGCAAACAGATAGTCATACAGCGGCTTATGATTGCCGGCTATCGAACGTCCGATGGAAGTAGCGTGGGTTGTAAAAATAGTAGCCACTTCGGGGACAGCTTCCTGTACATAAAGTGCTCCCATTCCGGTCATCCATTCATGTGCCTGATATACCACCTTATCCGTTTCTGTCAGGTTGTAGCGGTAGAAACTCTCTACTACTTTTCCGGCAGCGTACGAAAACATAGAAGCCTCGTCGTAATCGCCATAAGCGTGCAACGAGTCTACTTGAAAACGATTCCACATTTCTGTGTATATATCGTTCTTCTTTTCAAAAAAAGGTTGGAAATCAACAAGAATGACAATAGGTTCACCGGGTATATTCCATCGTCCTACACGGACGGAAAGATGATCGTTTTTGAATGCGTGCTTTTTCCAGTCAGCGCACAGATTATCCGACTCGATGAATAGAGGGTTCTCTTTTCCTTGCCACACATCAGGACCTATGAAAAAAATTCTGTCGCGGAATTTTTCCTGCAATGTATTCGCCCGTGTCGACAATACGGTGTATATCCCTCCCACTTTATTACATACTTCCCAGCTGGACTCGAAGATATAATCGGGGGTTAATAAATCTTTTACCATATAATATATTAAAACTCTTTTTAGTATGCGAGTGCAAAAGTACGCATTATTCTTTGAAAAATAATACTTTATGCGAAAAATATGAGTTAATAAGAGGAAAGAAAGGTTAGCCCGCCATGAAAAAAGAATATCCCCTTGCAAACGCAAAGCTGCATTCACAAGGGGATTGAAAGATCTTTATTAAAAAATATCGTTGCGGAAAAATTTACGCGAGTGCACTACCGATCAAGAAGGTAGCAGCCAAAGCAACGATAGCGTAAAGTTCCGGGAATACGGCAAGAATCAATGTATTACTAAACACGTTGTGTCCCTGGCCGATAGCTGCGATACCGTTTGCACAAACTTGTCCCTGACGGATAGCCGAGAACAATGCAACCAATCCCAAAGCAATACCTGCACCCAAAACTGCTGATGCCTGGATCGCAGTGATTTCCGGAGTCAGAATACCGAAGATAGTCTGAAACATAAAGTAACCGGCAAAACCGTACAGACCCTGTGTACCCGGAAGTGCTGTCAATACAAGGAAGTTACCGAATGCACTATCATTCTTTTTCAATGCGCCGATAGCAGCGTTACCTGCAATAGTTACTCCGTAAGCACTACCAATGCCTGACAAACCAACCATAACCGCGATGCCAATGTAGGCAATAAACAAATTCATTTCCATAATCTTATTCTATTTTTATTGTTTAATTCTTAACTTGTTATTTCTCAATATTCTATTCTAAATTTCTAAAAGGCTTGTATTCCTTGCCGCCTCCTTCATAACCGGAGTTCTTGAAGAACTCCACGAATGTCAGACGCATCGGGTGAACCATTGCACCGAGCACATTCATGAAGATATTGATGGCATGACCGATCACAAAGATCAGCACCATTACAATAGGACCTGCTATCACGTTATCCGGACTCATACCTACTGCCAGGCTGTTGAATACTCCCGCCAGAATGCCTCCGGAAAGTCCGAGGGCAAATAGACGAACGTAGGACAAGACATCCCCCAGCAGACCGGTAGCCATGTTATATGAATCCCATAACCCAAGTCCGATATTCATAAAGATGTTCTTTCCCGGACTATTATAGAGGAATATCATCGCACCGGAGATACCCAGAATAAGCAGATGCACTGTACCTCCCATCGGCAGCACGTTCGGCAACAAAGCCGAAACAGCCATTGAAACCAACAGGATAATCCATCCGATTGTCGCTACTGCATACTTGAAACCAAACTGAATTGTCTGATTCACCGCTTTGAGTACCATACCGAACAGAATCTGAATAGCACCCAAAATCAGTGACAACTGGAACATATCGTTGTTGTCCATCAGAACCGCATGTTTCAGACGTTGCACGATAGGCCAGTCCAGATCATAAATGTTCGCTCCGAAGAATGTACCTGTCAGCAAACCGCAGAAGAAGGTTGAAACAGCCAGCACCTGTATCAGCGACAGGATGGACTTCATGGATGGAGTCACTTTCTTTGCCATCAACCGGTATGCCGTAGCTCCGAGAAACAGGAAAAGTCCATATCCGGAATCTCCCAGACAGAGCCCGAAGAAAACCATAAAGAACGGGGCAAAGAACGGTGTCAAGTCCAGTTCGTTATACTTCGGAAGCATATACAGTTTACAGATCGGTTCAAACCAGGCAAAGAATCCCTTGTTATTCAGCCGAATAGGAACATTATCACCCGGCATCGGATCGGTAATCTCATAATATACATGTACATCGTTCAGATAAGCCTCTATCTCTACTTTACTGTAGGCAGGAGCCCATCCTTCAACCAGCATCAGTTTATCACCGGCTGCCTGTTCTGAACTCAATACTACTTTAGAGAATTCAATCTGCCCCTGCAATTCTTTCAGAGCTGCCTTCAGGGAAGGTACATCTGTTTCAGAAAGTGCGACCAGCTTCTTTTCGTTCTCTTCAATAGCTTGTTCCGTTGTATCATACAACGTTTCAAGATGTGCCAGCGAATAAGCGGGAAGTTTGGCCTGTTCTACATCCAGATCTACTTCCTGACCGGCTTTGGTGACGGTCACAAAGAACACTTTTGAAGAAATACGGTTAATGATCATCGCATTGTATTCCGTCTCCCATTCTTCTTTATAGTTTCCTTCCGAACAGCTATAGAAACCGATCACATAACCGGCATCTTTCAACTTCCGGACACCTGCCGGATCAAAGTTGCCCCATGCCTGCAATGCTTCCTTTTCTTTAGCGTAGCCCTGCAATTGCTGAGACAATTTGCCATGCTCAATCTGCAAAGCATCCACTTCGTCCAATACCTGCAAACCACGAGCGGCAGTTCCTCCTTCCGTTGCGATCACAGCATCTTTCTCATGCTTCTGATTCTGAAGCAGTTTCAGAGTAGCTGTCAGACGGTTGGAAAGACGGATATTCTCTTGCAGTTGAGTATTGTCGGCAGCACCTTGCTGTTTCTCCACGATGTGGACTACGCCAAGTTCGCGCAGGCTGTTCAGGAATTCTTCGTATTCCTTATGATAAACCAGGAATGTAAGTTTCTTCATTTTTGTAATCATGCCTCTACCTCCTTCCTTTTTTCCTGATGGGACTTCATGATCTTTTGCGATGATTTCGACAGGTTCTCTTCATCTTCCATAAACCGCTTGATCTTTCGCAATGCATCCTGATAGCCCGGTATCTGTACCTTCTCAAAAAGGTTCACCTTCTGAGTGGTCTTTTTCCTCGCATGTTCTAGCAGGTTCAGCTTGGCGAGCATAAACTCACGTTCAATTGCCGTATGAGCAAGTTCCTCCAGCAAATGGATACCGTCGGCATACCATTTGGGAGCATTAAACATACTGTACGGACGTATC
>OGQE01000081.1_pt1 | contig 95070 bp, 72 predicted proteins | sample 1553131 | NCBI WGS metagenome assembly OGQE01 (sample SAMEA2579929, study PRJEB22360) | human gut metagenome | biome: human gut; feature: human-associated habitat; material: faeces | place: Denmark | collected 2008/2010
ACCGGGGCGGCTGCCCCGGCAGGAACTTTTCTCTTATTATAGCACCAATCTTGTGAAATCACAATTTATTCTTGTAGCCTGCCGCTGATACCGTCTGGATTGTGCATTCCCTTTCTTTTTGTTCCCTTTAATTAGCCATGAACTGTCTTATCGGAGGTGGATGCGCCGCCGCATGCAGATAACATCATTGCTGCACAAAGTACTACTGCTAATCTCTTTTTCATAATAATTCTCCTTTTATATAAAGATTTATAAAGATTTTTACGTAAATGCTTTTTAATGCCGGATCTTACTTAATCTTGTATTTATCTTCTCACCAGGATCAGCTTATCCTCCGGAAGATACAGACGGAGCATATCGCCCTCTTTAAATACATGGTCTGTACCCATATTTACCTTTAAAACACCGGCTGCTGTCTCTACTTCATACTGATAACTCTTTCCAAGGAAGGTGCGAACACCTACTTTGCCGCTCAGTACATTTTCGGAAAACTTATCATCTGCCAGACGGATATCATCCGGGCGGATGGTTGCCGCATATTCCCCGCCGTCTAAATCCATGGCTGTCTTAAATGCAGTTCCATCTGAGAGAACATATAAATGATCTGCCTTTTTCTCTACATCCAGGAAATTCTCAAATCCAATAAAACGTGCTACAAACTCCGTTGCAGGTCTGCGATAGATATTTTCCGGTGTGTCATACTGTTCGATGACACCACCATTCATAACTGCCACTTTATCGGAAATAGAGAAACATTCTTCCTGATCATGGGTTACAAATAAAGTTGTGATACCTAACTTTTTCTGCAGGCGCTTGATTTCCACACGCATGGAAAGACGCAGCTTTGCATCCAGATTGGATAACGGCTCATCTAATAAAAGAAGCTTCGGCTCAATAACTAAGGAACGGGCTAAGGCCACTCTCTGTCTCTGGCCACCTGACATCTGTCTTGGGAAGCGGTTTGCCAGGTCGCTAAGGCCGCATACTTCCAAAATATCCTTTACCTTTTTATCGATCAGTTCCTTATCCATTTTTCTGGTGCGAAGGCCAAAAGCCACGTTATCATACACGGAAAGATGCGGGAATAATGCATAACTCTGAAATACCAGTCCGAAATTTCTCTTGTGGACCGGAACCTTTGTCATATCTTCCCCATCCAGTAAAAAGCTTCCGCCCTGTGGATCAATAAAACCTGCTACTACACGAAGAGTGGTAGATTTTCCGCAGCCGCTGGGACCAAGTAAAGACACCAGCTCTCCTTTTTCCACATCCAGGCTTAAGCCCTTTAAGATCTGCTTTTTCTTATCGTAACTAACATCAATATCCTTTAAACTCATAAATGCCATTTTCATTTTCTCCTTTATCCGCCTGACCGGCGCTGTTATAACCTGTAACTTATTTTGCCAGAGCTGCAATACCCAGTGTACGGTCTACAATGACCATGATGATAACTGTTGCTGCCATTAAAAGTACGGATACAGCAGAAACTGTAGGATCATAGTTGTACTCAATGTAATTCATCAGGGTTGACGGGAAGGTGGACACGCCAGGACCTGATAAAAACATGGATACCGGGATATTATTAAAGGAATTGATAAATGCCAGCATAAACGCGGAAGAAATACCGCTTGTTACATTTGGAAGCACTACCTTAAAGAAAGCGGCGGTCTTTGGACATCCAAGACTCCAGGCTGCTTCTTCAATAGAAAAATCAAACTGCTCCATGGAAGAACCTACCACACGGATCACATATGGCAGTGTTACCATGAAATGACCTGCCAAAAGTCCTGTAAATACAGGGATCCTTAAAGTTAATATCAGGCACTGGTACATGATAAAGCCGATAACGATACCTGGCACAATGGTAGGTGACAGGAAAATGGATTTTAAAAGTCCTCTCCCTTTCATGCCGGATCTTGCCAGGGCATAGGCTGCGGGAATACCAACCAAAAGGGAGATAAAAGTTGCCAGAAATGCCACTTCCAGGCTGGTGATAAAGGACCGGCGGAAGGATTTTAAGGCGAATACATTGGCAAACCATTTTAATGAAAAAGACTCAATGGGAAATGTAATGGCGCTGCCGCCTCCAAAGGCTGTTACTGTAATGATCAACAGAGGAATAGCAAGAAACGCAAATACCAGCACTGCCCATATGGTCAAAAGTTTATTTTTACGCATAATTCTCACCTCTCCGGTCCAGTTTAGCTGCCAGAGCATTAAAGCCCCGGATCACAGCCAGTGTTACAACGATCATGATCAGCGCGATCACAGAAGCACCGGTCCAGTCACTGACGGACATGGCACGCTGATAGATCAGGGTCGCCATTACCATGTTGGAGTTGCCTCCCAATAACTGAGGCGTTGTATAAGCAGTCAGTGTTCCGGTAAATACCAGGATGCCTCCTACGATGATACCCGGAAGACTCATAGGAAAGATCACCTTCATAAAAGCTTCCATACGGGCTGCCCCAAGACTTAAGGCTGCTTCCATCATGTCATCGTCAATATTTTCCATAACACCTGCTACTGTTACGATCATCAGAGGAAGAAACAGATACACAGAACCAATGATAATGGAAAAGTCTGTATACAGCAGTTTTAATGGCTTTGGCACCACTCCCAGTCCAACCAGCACTTTGTTGATAATGCCGTTACTTCCCAGGATATTGATCCATGCAAAGCTTCGTATTACAGAGTTGGTCATCATTGGGAAAATGGAAGCTGCAAGGAGGATCCCTCTCCATTTCTTGCTGCACCGGCTGATAAAATAAGCGGTGGGGATACCGCCCACCATGCAGACAAAGGTAGTGATCACTGCGATCTTTACAGTACGGATAAAGATTTTCCTGTAATACTCATCCTGGAAAAATCCCACATAGGCGTCAAAGGGATATGCTCCGGAAAAGATACTTGGAAACAATACCCGAAGCAGCGGGATCGCCAGAAATAAAAACAGGATCACCAGTCCCGGTGTGAGCATAAACCATGCACTGCTCTTTTTCATTGTTTTTGTTTCTCCTCTCTGATAAATATTAATTAGCATACATAATAAATATTTATTTCTTAATGAAATGTACTTATATATTTCACATACATTATAGAAAGTGGTATACTATAAGTCAAATATATATTTTCTATAATTTTTATGCAGTAAAGCTATAATATAAATTTGGAAAGGACACCTATGGAATTAAAAGAAGCCCGCTATATTCTTGCCATTGCAAAACACCAGAGCATTGGAAAAGCCGCAGAATCCCTGTATATTTCCCAGCCCTCTTTAAGCAAATATTTAAAAAACCTGGAAGAACGCCTGGGCGCTCCCTTATTTGACCGCAGGGAAAACCACTACTATCCCACTTACATGGGGGAGCGCTATCTCTACTACGCAGAGCGCATTGCCGCCTTTGGGGACCAGTGGAGCCAGGAATTTGATGACATTGCCCACCAGGAAAAGGGACGCTTAAATATTGCCGCACCCATTATGATGGGTACTACTCTCATCGAGCCATCCCTTATGGGCTTTCACAAGCGCTATCCTTATGTTACCTTAAACATTATGGAAGCCATTAATTTCGTTGCGGAAAACAGCCTGGAGGACAACTCCATTGACCTGACGATCTATAATGTACATAAATTTCCGGAAAATATGGATTATCAGATATTAAGAGAAGAAGAGATCGTACTGGTCTTAAATAAAAACCACCCCTTATGTGAAAAAGCCCAGCCAAAGGAAGGCTTTCGCCACCCATGGCTGGACTTGAAAATGCTTGAAAAAGAAAATTTTATCCTGTTATACCCGGACCAGAATACCGGTGGTATCGCACAGTCTTTATTTAAAGAATACTCTATGGAGCCAACGGTACTCCTTCACACCAGAAACAGTGCCATGTCCATCCGCCTTGCGATTCAGGGACTGGGAGCTGCTTTTGCACCGGAAAGTTATTTTCGGGAAGAATCCCGTTTTTTCCCGGAAGGATGCTGCTTCTCCATTGGCCAGAAACCGGTTCTTACCACAACCATTGTAGCATACCAGAAAAAGAAATACCTTTCCCAGCATGCAAGAGACTATGTGGAGATCTTAAAAGAATATGCTACTTCCCTATCGGTTTCAAAGGGCAACGATATATAAAAAATATTTTAAACAAAATGATCTATCTTATTTTCTTCCTGTATAGATCCATGCGGCGAATGCCACTGTAGCCGGAACACTTAATACGATACCGAAACTTCCTGAAAGTCCCTGCATCAAAGCGATACCGATGTTATTGGAATTAATGATCTGAAGATAAGGAAGATGATAGGCATAATCCATGATCAGCATGGAAATACTGCTGCCTGCAAAAGCAAGGATCAGCGTATTGGAATCTGTTCCCATCATATCACGGCCCACCCTCATTCCTGCTTTCACCAGCTGCATGCGGGTAATCTGGTGGTTCTGGTCATAAATCTCTTTCATGGCACTGGAAATAGACATAGCTACGTCCATAACTGCCCCTAAGGTACTGATCAGAAGACCGGAAAATAAGAGTCCGCCTACCTGTATATCATTGGTCTCATAAAGAGTAAGAAGACTTTCTATATCTGATACATTCCACCCTGTGATCCCTGATAATCTGGAAAATACAGTAGCTGTGATCCCGGCAATAAGGACTCCTGATATGGTCCCAAGGACTGCACAGACTGTTTTTTCAGAAGCACCGCCTATAAGGTACATGGTCACTGCGGTGGTAATGGCACATATAAATACGGCTGTCCAGAAAGGGGAATATCCCATATAGACTACGGGAAGATAAATAAAAAGAATGGCCCCAAAAGTAAAGATCAGTCCCAGAGCACCTTTTACGCCCTGCAAACCGCCTACCAGGCACAATGCCAGCAGATAAAGTACCACAAAACCGATCATTACCTCTTTCCGGTCCATGGAATAAACGCTTGTGATCACTGAATTTCCTGCAACGCTCTGGAGAACCACTACCCGCATTCCCACTTTGCAGGCTGCACCAAAAAGATAGCCTGCGCTGCTGGTAGTTGTAAGTTCCTGTCCCTTTTTCACTCCACTCGTCATCTTTACGACTACAGTCTGCTGCCCCACACGCATTCCGTCTTCCTGAATGTTGTCTTCCAGGATACGGACCACTTTTCCTGTCTCAAAAGTCTGCCCTGTGCGGTTGACCAGCTGTGTCTTAGTTACGTTATTCAGTTTTACCACTGCCAGTGCCATGATCACCATGATCACTGTCATAACTGCGTACTTTTTTACCTGTTTTTTCAGTGCCTGATCCATTTTTACTGCCTCGATCTATCCGATCAACGTCCCGCAAGGCTTTTTGCAGCTTTCGCGGGACGGAATTTGATCTTTTATGTCTTTTTATATCTTTTTTATACCTTTTATTGCCGGCTTTGGGCTTATCTGTTTACGGTCTTGTGAATGGTAAAGGTATTATCAATATTTTCTACCTTTCCTTCATCTGTGATCTGATAAGTGGTGATCTTGAAATCATCCTTGGTCAGATCGATCACAGAGTAGCTTGGCAACCAGTTCTGGCTTCTTACTTCAATGTAATCCTGCTGTGAATTAATAAGCTCATAATACTTGGAACCGGAAGCGGAGTTTGCTGTCATATAAAGGGTTCCCTTGGGGTTGGTCACAACGGATTTGCCGGAGCTTTCAATGGTATAGCACTTATTGTCTGCTGTAAAAGCATCTTTTGCTTCTACAGCAGCTGTATCAGATGAAAGAGGATTTAAAGTAATACTCTCCCCTGTATTGTTGTTGTAAGCATGATCCCAGTCATAGTCCAGACCTGTTTCATCCAGTCTGAATTCATAAGAGCCATGTGACTTTCCATCTCCATAGAGGATTTTGGAACGGCTGTAGGTATGGTCATGTCCCTGAAGGACTACGTCAATATCATACTTGTCAAATACAGGTGTCAACTGGGTACGAAGGATCATACCGTCTGTATCAGAGTGATCCAGGCCGGAGCCGTAGATATCCTGATGGATGGTCACGATACGCCATTTGGTATCCGGGAAGTTTGCAACTGCTTTCTGAATAGCCTGCTCATGTTCTGCTACATTGTAGTTGTTTGTATTTAATACAATGAAAAGGCCAGGTCCATAGCTGTAGTAATAATCTCCTCCTGCTTCTGTCATTCCCAGATCAGTCGGATTTGGATTGTTAAAATGATAGCTGTAATCTTTGTTTAAAGAGTCGTGGTTTCCAATGGTAGTTGCTACCGGAAGGCTCTTTAAAGCATCTGCGGAAAGATAAGCTGCATACTCTTCTTCCTTTGGCTTTCCTGTTTTATTTACCTGGTCACCGGCAGAGATCACAAAGTTCAGATCCGGGTTCTGTGCTAAAGCTGCATCCAGTGTACGGTCCCATGCAAAACCGTCATTGCGGGCTGCTGTATTGGCAGCGCCGGAGTCAGCACTTAATTTTCCTTCTCCCTGAGGCTGTCCCTTAGAAGCACCTACCTGCGGGTCGCCTACATAAAGGATCTTTACATTTTCAAAGCTTCCTGTTTTATAAACTTCTGCAGGAGTTCTCACACCGCTCTTTTCTACAGAATAATAATAAGTAGTGTTTTCTTTCAGACCGTTTACAGTTACATAGTTGTAGCTGTAAGGTTTTCCACCTGTAAGAGATGGATCTACACTGCTTGCAGTTCCTGAACAGGCTTTAAGATCATCCTTATCTGTTCCAAAATAAACAACAGGTGTTGGCTCGTTTCCTTCACTGTACCATGCAAAATTCAGTTCGGAAGCTGCGCCGCCAGGTGTTAATGATACCTTTGTAAAATCTGTAGCTGTCTGGTTCCAGTCTGCTACCCACTTCTGCCACTGTTCAGATCCGCCGGTTACAGATGAGTCATTGTAATGTGTGGTAGCAGCCCATACCTGCTGTCCCCCGATCACCAGTACACCTGCTAAAAGTCCTGCTGCAATTCTTCTCTTTTTCATATCCATTCCCTTTCTTTTATATTACTTTTTGTTATTTTTTATTCTGATCATGGTTTTAGTATAAAAAAGCCATGTAAAATCTACTACCAGGGAAATGTATAGGAAATGTATGATTTTTGCAAATTGAAGTCTGAAAAATGAATGTACCCCGGAACATAAAAAGCGCCCTGGAACATGCTTTTTACATATCCCAGGGCGCTTCCTGCTAATTTTTATGCATCTGATCTTGAAAAGGCATTTTTCATAGAAGAACTCAGCTCAAATAACACCTTATTCAGTGTATTTCCCGTCTCTTTCTTTAACATAGCTGCCATTTCTTCGTTGATCTCTTCCCGGATCTTTTCTTTTTCTTCCGGCGTGCCTGCTGCCTGCTGCGCCTTATCTCCCTTGATGATCAGTGCATGGGCTTTAGATCCCACTGCCAGGCGGTAGCGCTCAATATAAATAGAAGTCTTTGCATAAGCTGCATCTGCCATAGCTGCGATCATACGGCTGGCCCAGTAGAAATTCTCAGTGGAAACCTCTGCTGTGGTATTTGCCATATACTCCGGTGTCTTTGATACCTGTGGATAAAATGGCACTAATACATTAAATGGATTGGAAGCAAAGGCAACCCACTGGATCACCTGAAACTCCTCCGGCATATAAGGGCGGATCTGGATCAGTGACAGCAGATCGGTGCGGTTGATGCCGATAGCGCGGTACTTATTGCGGTATACCGGGTCAGAGTGCTTCGCATATGGATCATAAGGTGTTCCCTGAAAATGAGAGGACAGCACATATTTTACATCTTCCACTGTGATCTTCTTTTCCGGAACCATGCACCATGGCAGATCATCTGACTCCGGTGTATAGTCCGCGTCTTCCCCTTCCCATTTCATGGTATGGGGATTGAAATAGCGAAGACTGAACCAGGCTCTTGGGGTATTGTATACATGGTCAGAGTCCTCATGGCTGCCAAAAGCATCCCTCGGGTTAAAGCAGTCATCAAAGGACAGATCCAGATGATTTTCTTCAATAAATTCCCTCATATCTGCAGAACACATATATTCCTTCTGCTCAAATAAGGCATCTTCCAGATCAAATACATCCAGTCCCAGCTGGTTTGGCATTACCACATAGCTGTCATCAGGTACTCTTCTGGCGATCCAGTGGTGTCCGCCGATCGTCTCAAGCCACCAGATCTCATTTGCATCCTGAAAAGCGATCCCATTTTTCTCATAAGTTCCATACTGCTCCAACAGGCTTCCCAGACGTTTTACACCTTCTCTGGCACTGTTAATATAAGGAAGGACAAGAACAACGATATCCTCCTCTCCAATACCACCTGGAACTTCTGCCTTTCCGTCTTCTGCCGGCTGGTACACTACCATAGGATCCGCACCCAGGACTCTCGGGTTGGAGGTAATGGTCTCGGTTGCAGTCATTGCCACATTTTTCTCATTTACACCGCAGGCTGCCCAAATTCCCTGTCCGGGAATGGCATTAGGAGCTGCGCTGTAGCGCATGGGATGCTCCGGAAGCGGGATCTCCACATGAGAGATCACAGATTTGTACACCTTCGGCTGCTCCTCCGGATGTACGATCACATATTTTTTTGCTGTAAAATGATTGCCGCCTGCATCGTCATTTCTGGCGATCATGGTAGAACCGTCATAACTTGCCTTTTTTCCTACTAATATAGTTGTACATGGCATAATGTCATTCCTCCTGTTCTCATTCATTAAACCGTTTCTTTTATATTATCATCCCGAAAGTCATTTCGGAACAGATACAACGCTGCTAAAATAAACCCGCAGCAGACCACCCAGGTAGCCGGTTCGCAGACGCACACTGATTGATACTGCTCTGGAGCACTACGCTCCCTATGTTATAAATGGCACTCATCAGCCCCATACTAAGCCCATGTTCAAACATTCCCACTGCCTGAAGCAGACCTGCTTCCAGGTTATAGATCATAGTTAATGGAATACCTGCCAGGATGATCGTAAGATATGCTAATGCTCCATGTTTTTAAGTCCTCTTTTCTCTCGTTTTTTGTCTGGCGGACTTTTTTGTCTACTTGTCAGCTGATAAAAGTTTAACAAAAGTGAGCATAGAAGTCAAATTTTTCCAAGATCTTTTGCTATTTTCCACAACTGTCTGCAAGGTTCCTGGTAAGTTCCGAAGTTTTCCATACAGCAGATCACCTTTTCACAGTTTTTAAGGACCTTTACCGCAGTTTCAAAGGTCGCATCTGAGACCGATTCAAAGGCTTTTTCCCGAATCACCACAGAAGCCAGTGCCTCTGCCACCGAATATTCCCTGTCGTTTTCCCACAGGATACCTGCTGCAAAGGGAATTCCCTCTTTTTGCAGCTGCCGATACACCGGGATTCCTGTTCCATTTCCGCCAATGACAAACACCTTCGGCTCTCCTTTTACAGCTTCCAACTCTACGCTGCCATAATCTGTAAGATAGGTGCCTTTTTCGATCTGAAACAGTTCTTTGATATAATCTCCACTGAAAATTTCCTCCGGCGTACCAAAGCGGCCAATGGAATTATCCCCTTTTACACAGATAATATGATCGGATATCTTCTGGGCCAGATCCAGTTCATGCAGAGACATAAGCACTGCCACTTTCTTTTCCCGCACCATATTTTTAAGAAGATACAAAAGTTCCAGTTTGTGCCGGATATCTAAAAATGCAGTCGGCTCATCTAATACAATGACCTGTGGTTCCTGACAGATGGCTCTTGCAAGAAGGACTCTCTGGCGCTGACCGTCACTGACCGCCTCAAAGTCCTTTTCTGCCAGTTCCAGTCCCTGGACCAGTTCTAAAGACTCCCTTACGATCTGCCAGTCTTTTTCTGTCAGGATCCCCATTTTCCCTGTATAAGGATACCGCCCCATACTTACCACTTCTTCACAGGTCATCCGCTCTGTTTTCACCCGACCGGTCATCATCACAGACATACGAAGGGCAATCTCTTTTTCCTTCATGGTCCCCATAGAGGTTCCATCCAGCCACACTGCCCCTTTTACCAGTTTCAGCTGACCGATCAGGCTCTTTAATATAGTAGATTTTCCTGCGCCGTTTGGTCCTATGAGAGTCAGTATCTCTCCCCTGTTTACATGAAGGTTTATCTTTTGGATCAATGGCAGGTTATGATAACCTACGCTTATATCTTCCGCACAAATATAAGAACTGCTTCTTTCTTCTGCCATCATCCTGTCACCTTCTTCCTCTGGTCTGTATCATCATATAAATAACCACCGGCGCTCCAAACACAGCTGTTACTGTACTGATACTTAATTCTACCGGCGAAAACAGGGTCCTTGCAAGCCGGTCACAAAAGCTGCAAAATACTGCCCCGCCTAAAAAGCAGGCAGGTATCATAATAATCGGCTTTGTTGTTTTAAACAGGCTTTTTACCAGCTGTGGAACAGCAATCCCCACAAAGGAGACCGGACCTGCAAAAGCAGTAACGCAGGCAGAAAGGATACTGGACACCAGGATCAGTGCCAGGCGAAACGCCTTTATGTTCACACCCATACTGGCTGCATAGATCTCTCCTAACTGATATGCCCCTGCAGGTTTTGCCATCAACATGGCACAGATCATACAGAAAAAGATCACCACTGCCATAACCGAAATATTTTCCCAGGTAATGCCGGAAAAACTGCCCAAAGACCAGTTATGCAGATTTACGATATTAGAGTCATCTGCAAAGGTAACTACCAGATCCGTAACTGCGGAACAGATATAGCTGACCATAATACCACAGATGACAAGAATAGACATATTGTTCACTTTATTGGCGATCAGGATCACAAAACCCATAGAAAGCATGGCACCAATAAAAGATGCCAAAATCAATACAACGGAACCTGCCACCAGCCCTCTTCCCAGAAGAAATATCATCACCAGGGCTGTCATCAGTTTTGCACCGGAAGAAATTCCCAGCACAAAGGGGCCTGCAATGGGATTTGCAAAAAAGGTCTGAAGCAGAAATCCGGAAACAGACAGGGCGCCGCCTAATAACATAGCTGCCAGCACTCTTGGGAAACGGATATCCCAGAGGATCCTTGCCTGGGTACTTTCATCCGGTCCCTGAAACAAAAGCCGCAGCACATCTTTCGGTTCTACACTTACACTTCCGGAATAAATATTCCAGAAAAAAAGCAGGACCAGTGCCACAACCAGGAGTAAAAATCCCCCTGCAATATGGATCCGCTTTTTTGCTGTTCCCGTCATTTCTCTGGTCTTCAACCTGTGTTTCCCCTTTCTTATTTCAGTTGATGGATATAATGCATCTGTCCTTCATCTGGTGTCTCTTCTGTCAGCATCCTGTGTATATCCTGTATCATATTTCCCAGTCCCATAGTCTCCTGGAACAGGTTCTTTCCTGTACACCACACATGTCCCTCTTTAACTGCCTTAAAATCTGCTAACAATGGGCTTTTTGCAAGAAATTCATCCATTGTGGTCAGTTCACCGTCAATGGTACTGTTATAAATAATGTAATCTGCGTCCTTTGCCTTTGCATAAAAGGCTTCCATTTCCATATTCATGGTAGAAAGAGCGTTTTCCTCTTCTTCCTCTGCACTCTGGGGAACATAGGTGCCACCTGCCATAGTGATCATTTTTGCCACATAATCTCCCGGCTTACGCACATTGGCACTGCCCTTGGATGTAATGTAAAAAAAGGCTACTGTTTTTCCCTGGTTTGTCTGATCCGAATGTTCCTGTCCTTCATCCGCCTGAACAGAAACATTTTCCAGTTCTTTGATCTCTTTTTCAAATAATTCCTCTGCCAGCTGCTCTTTTCCTGTAAGTACCCCGTACAGCTTGATCCATTCCATCCTTCCTAAAGGATCCGCCTCATAGCTGGAACGCTCTACCAGGACCGGAACTCCCAGATTTTCCAGCTGCTCCTTTACCTGTGGACAATGATAGATCATGGTAGACTCAATGGCAAGGGAGCAGGACTTATCTACGATCCGTTCATAATCAGGAGCGCTGTATTTTCCTGCATATTCCATGGTTCCCTCTTCCAGAGCTTTTTTCGGTTCCTCTAAATACCAGCCGGAACGGTCTGTACCGGAAAGGGTGATCTGATCCACTGCATCCAAATGGCAGAAAAAGTCCATAGCAGAAGTAGCTGCCAGGTACATATTCGTTAAAGGCTGCAAAAGGGGCGTAATATCTTCCGGGAGATCTTCCGGTACCGGCTCTCCTTCCGGCACTACCAGGAATTTTTCATCTTCTCCAATAATGACCAGGGCATAGTTTTCTTCCCCATAGTAGGTGACAGAAAACTGATCCGCATATGAAAGATCCATACTTCCTGTCTGCGTTAGTTCTGACCAGGAAAGGGATTTTTGCCCCGTTTTTCCTGTCTGCTCCTGTGCTGTAGGGGAAGTAACTGTATTCTCTATATTTTCTGTCTTTTGTCCGCATCCAGCGCACATTCCCAGAACGCAGACAGTCAGCGTTCCCAGAAGAAATCCTTTTAATAGTTTCTTTTTTATCTGTTTTTTCATCTTTCTTTCCTGTGATCTGCTGCCTGCCCGTTACTGTGGCTGAATACTTTCAGAGTCAAAGATCAGTGTATAGTCGATCTCATGAGGCACACTCATGGCTGTGGTATCTGCGATCACTTTCTGTTTCTGGTCAAAAACAGTGACCGGGATCTCAAAGGAAGAATTTCCTTCTGTATTTACAGGCTCATACTTTTCTTCTCCTACTTTCATATAATCATAATGAGAGCTGCCCCAGGTGATCACAGCCGTTGCCTTTCCATCCTGGATCTTTAACTGCGTTGGCGTTTCCACAGTTGTACGGCCGGAACCGCCTTCCAGTTTCACTTCCACTGTGTATGTTCCGTCTTCCAGTCCCAGGCTTTCCACAGTTTTCATGTTCCCCTCTTTGTAGGCTTCCATTGGAAGGGAAGATGCCCGGACTACCAGGGTCCTGTCATACCAGGTTTCTTTCTTTTTGCTGTAAGCTGCACAGTCAATTCCTTTGTCTAAGGCTTCTACCGGGATCTCAAATACATTCTTTCCATCTGCACTCTCTTCTGCCTGAATGTAATCTCCTTCCCCTGCTTTTTCTGCCTCTTCCCCGGTTCCCATAAATACTTTTCCATAGCCGGAACCGCTTAAGGTCAGCTTTGCGCTCATCTTTCCATCAGCAACCGTCAGTTCTGCCTCTGTAATGTGAAACATGGAAGAGCTGGAGTCCACCTCTACCGGATAAACGCCGTCTTTTAATGCATCTGCTTCAACAGGCACCATATCATCTGTTACTACCTGCACTGTAGGAGCCGTTTCTTTTTCTGTTTCGGCACCTGCTGCACCAGATGTTTCTGCATTTTCTTTTGTATCTGCCTGTTCGCTTACAGCCTGGGAAGTTGCCCCGCTGTCTGTCTTTTGTCCGCATCCAGAAGACAGTCCCACTAAACCAACGATCCCGGCACACAGTATATATTTTCTTATTTTCATCTTTTTACCATCTTTCTCACTGTCTATAGGTCCACTGCCGGACACATCACCGGCACATTTCCCATATGCATTGCAATAAAAGGCAGCCAGAATTTTCTCTGACCGCCTTTTTTATTTTAACTTAGCATCCTAATGCAAAATCGATTATTTTGCAAGACTGTCAACAGCTGCCTTTGCATGTTCTACAAACAGCTGCTGGATCGGCTCTAACTCACCTAAACCTCTTACCAGGCAGGTTACTTCATAACCAGCTTCTTCAAAAGTGGTCTTCCAGGAACCTTCCTCGTCACCTGCCATATCGTTGTTTGCGTGATCACCGGCAACGATCATTAAAGGCTCTAATACAACTTTCTTATAGGAACCTTCTTTTACCTTTGCTACTACATCTTCCAGACTTGGAGTTGCTTCTACAGTACCTACATAGTAGTGCTCAAAGCCTTCCTCTGTCAGCATATCCTGCATCTTGGCATATACCTGGTTGGAGTCAGCCTCTGTACCATGACCCATAAAGCAGATCGCGGTCTCGCCATCATCATATTCCTTGGTTGCGTCTGTAATTGCCTGGATCACTGCCTTAAAGTCATCATCGGATGTAAGTAATGGTTCACCTACAACAACCTTCTCAAAGGAGTCTGCATTTTCTGCAATTTCATTTACCAGATCTGTATATTCAAGACCATTCATCAGATGGGTTGGCTGAACAACCAGAGTCTTTACACCATTATTTACTGCACGGTCCAGGGCTTCTGTTACATTATCAATAGTAACATCATCCCTCTTCTTTACATGGTCAATGATGATCTGGCTGGTAAAACCTCTTCTTACGGAAAAATCCGGCTCTGCCTTTTCGATGGCATCTTCAATAGCACCAATGGTTAAACGACGGCTGTCATTGTAGCTGGTTCCAAAACTTACAACTAAAAGTTCTTTTTCTCCGATCTCATCCTGATTTCTTGTGTTATCCAATGCTGCATCTCCTGTGTCGTAGTTTTCTTTGTCCTCTTCTTCAGCAGCAGTTTCCTCTTCCTTGGTCTCCTCTGCTGTGGTCTCTTCTTTTGTTTCCTCAGCACTTGTCTCTGCTACAGAAGCGGCTGTTGTCTCCTTTGCGCTTCCAGAGCATCCTGCTACGGTACCTGCAGCTACTGCTGCCGCTGCGAAAAGCAGCATTGCTTTTTTCAACTTCATTTTCATTTTCCTCCTTGTCCTAAGACACATAATAATATGTATCGATCCGGAAGAAATTCCCGGCAGGGCGCAGGAGTCCATTTTCCTGTGTGAGTCAGAAATCCTGATCCATGATAACACGACTGGAACAATTGCCATGATCATCTTTCAGGACCGGCACGATCAATTACTCGTGACCCGGAATGAACCTTCTCCTGTACCAACAAATGGCAGGTTTCCTGGCTTGCTGCTTTCTACATACAAAACTGCCTTCCCGGTTTCCCAGTGGCGGATATTCTGTCCTTTCTATCCACGTTTTATATGCATGGGATCTGGATGATAACTTTCCGGATCTCCTTTACAGCTTACAGTGACGAGATCGCGCAGGTACTTCCCCTGCTTCCCTTTTACCTCTTTATAAATAGACACGACCGCTGGTCAGCGGCTGGTCCATAAACAAAGAGCACCATTTGCTCTTAACTCGATATAAAGCTATCCTATCACCTATTAGTTTAAAAAGCAACTTATTTTACTGTCACAGCTGAATATAGCACTTTATACCCAGGAACAGATCAGGCTTAAGTTACCCTCAAAAGAGCAGGTCCCAAAATCAGCAGGAATGATAAAATGATCTCCCTTTTTGATCTTTCTGCCGTTTATGCTTCCTTCTCCTTCAATCACACTGGCATTTACAAAACCAGCCTCAAAAACATGGTCCCAGGTTCCGTGGATATCGTATTTTTCTACTGTATAATAAGGGCATGTTTCCAGATGTTCCAGGTCAGCTCCTTCTGTATGGGTGATGCTTCTCTGGTCCTTTGCAGGCTGGAATGGAGTTTTGATCACATCCAGACTCTGTTTTACATGAAGTTCCCTAAGCTTTCCGTTCCATTTTCTGTCATAATCGTATACACGGTAAGTAATGTCACTGGACTGCTGGGTCTCTAAAATAACAGTACCGCCTTTGATGGCATGGACACAGCCAGGATCGATCTGATAAAAATCGCCTTTTTTTACCGGCACTTCACGGATCAGGTCTTTCCAGCGCTTTTCCTCTACCATCTGCATTAATTCTTCTTTGTCTTTTGCATGATGGCCGATAACGATCTGGGTTCCCGGCTCACTGTCTAAGATGTACCAGCACTCTGTTTTTCCCAGAGAGCCGTTTTCATGTTCTTTTGCGTAGGCGTTATCCGGATGTACCTGGATGCTTAAGTCAGATTTGGCGTCAATGATCTTAATAAGAAGGGGAAATTCTTTTCCATATTTTCCATCTTCATTTCCAAACAATTCCGGATGTTCTTCCCACAATTTTGACAGATGCTCTCCCTTATAAGTGCCTTCTGCGATCTCACAGTCTCCATTTTTGTGGGCTCCGATGCCCCAGCACTCCCCGGTACTGTCGCTTGGTATCTCATACCCAAAATCATCCCGAAGTTTTCTGCCTCCCCAGACAGCTTCTTTGAAAACCGGTTTCATAAACAATAATTCCTTCATATTTATATTCCCCTTTCTGCTTTGCAGTTGCTTGTTTTGCCATGCATATCAAAAACGCATTAGCAACGCGTTTGAAGATTTCCCTGCGCTCATTATATTATAGCGCATTTTGTTAGTGTCTTCGATATAAATTTGACATTTTCCCCCTTTTGCTTATAATAGAACTGCTTATGAAATACTTAAGACTTGCAACAAATGAAGAGGTGCATCATGGAATTACTACAATTACGATATTTTTTAGTTGCGGCCCAGTACCAGCATATGACAAAAGCAGCAGAACACTTACAGATCGCCCAGCCGGCTCTTTCCCAGGCCATCCACAGGCTGGAAGCAGAACTGGGTGTTCCCCTGTTCGAGAGAAAGAACCGCAGCATTGAATTAAATGATGAAGGAAAATTTCTGCAAAAACGGCTGATCCCTATTTTAAGCAGCTTAGACCGGCTGCCGGAGGAACTGCGAAAAGGAAAGGAAGCTGCCACCCACACTGTACATCTTCGTCTCCTTTCTGCCTCTGCCCTGATCACCAACCGGATCATTGCCTACAGAAGCCTCCGCCCGGATGTAAATTTCCAGCTGTACCAGATACCAGGACAGGAAGACGATTTTGACGTATGTGTTACAGCCCGGAGAGCCGATACTGCCCCAAAGGAAAATGACGATGCCACGGTTATGTTAGAAGAAGACCTGTATCTGGCAGTGCCATCCCATTCTCCCTATGGATCCAGGGAGTCCATCCGTTTAACAGACACAAAAGATGCCGATTATATCTGCCTTGGCGGTTCCAAGCCCATCCGCCAGATCACAAACAGCTATTTTATGGAAGCTGGCTTTACTCCCCATATCATCTTTGAAAGCGACACTACGGAGTCTGTGCGAAACCTGATCGCAGCGGGAATGGGCATCGGTTTCTGGCCTGCCTGCTCATGGGGACCTCTTACTACTAATTTTGGTGGTTCGCCTGGTCATTTTCCGGTAAAACTTCTGCCCATCACAGACCAGAAATGCCGCCGCCAGATCATCCTGACCCGGTCCGAAAAAGGAAAGAAAAGCCCTATTGTAGCTGATTTCTGCGATTTTCTGGTAGAACATAACAACTGGCTGTAACTATAAAAAATATATAACGCAAAAACAGCGTACCTTCCGGCGCGCTGCTTATGTGATCTATAATGTGATCTATTATAATCCATGGTATTCACTGCCCTTATGCTGGCTGGCTTTCAGACGGCTGAGGGCACGGGCCATGGATGCTTTTGACATATAATATTCTCTGATACTCTGTTTCTGACGAAGCTGTTCCTGGGCCCGTTCCAAAGCCTGTCTGGCCCGGACTTCGTCAATATCTTCCGGCCGTTCCGCTGTATCTACTACAACCGTTACACGGTTATTTGCTACCTGTACGATCCCAATACCTACAACCGCTTCCCGGTACTGGTTTTCCCCGGGAACGCGAAACCGCAGTTCTCCTTCCTGGATTGCCAGGATCATAGCCTCTCTGTGAGGAAGGATACCTACTTCCCCATCATGAGCCGGAACCACCAGGGACTCGCAGTTTCCATTATAAAATACATGGTCACTGGCTATGACCTTAAGCCAGAATGCTGCCATTATGACGCTCCTTCCTGCATCGCCTTCGCTTTTTCCACTACTTCGTCAATGGTACCCACATTAAAGAAGGCTGCTTCCGGATATTCATCCATTTCTCCGTCAATGATCGCCTTAAATCCACGGACCGTTTCCTTTACAGGTACATATTTTCCCGGAACACCGGTAAAGTTCTCTGCCACATGGAATGGTTGGGATAAAAATCTCTGTATCTTTCTTGCACGGTTGACTGTCAGCTTATCTTCCTCGGAAAGTTCCTCCATACCCAGGATGGAGATGATATCCTGCAGTTCTTTATACTTCTGCAGCATCTCTTTTACTTTATTGGCTACTTCATAATGCTCTTTTCCTACAACATCCTCTTCCAGGATACGGGAAGAAGACTCCAGAGGATCCACTGCCGGATAAATACCCTGTTCTACGATCTTTCTGGAAAGGACTGTAGTTGCATCCAGATGAGCGAAAGTAGTAGCAGGCGCCGGGTCTGTTAAGTCATCTGCAGGCACATAAACAGCCTGAACAGAAGTAATAGAACCATTCTTTGTAGAAGCAATACGCTCCTGAAGTCCGCCAAGGTCCGTTGCCAGTGTCGGCTGATAACCAACTGCAGAAGGCATACGTCCAAGAAGGGCGGAAACCTCAGAACCAGCCTGTACAAAACGGAAGATATTATCAATGAATAAAAGCACGTTCTGATGCTTTACATCACGGAAATACTCTGCCATGGTCAGTCCTGTTTCTGCTACTCTCATACGGGCACCCGGTGACTCGTTCATCTGTCCAAATACAAGGGCTGTCTTCTTTAAAACGCCGGACTCGCTCATTTCCGTCCAAAGGTCATTTCCCTCACGGGAACGCTCTCCAACACCGGTGAAGATCGAATATCCGCCATGTTCCGTTGCAATGTTGGTGATCAGTTCCTGGATCAGCACCGTCTTACCAACACCGGCACCGCCAAACAGACCGATCTTACCGCCCTTTGCATAAGGTGCTAACAGGTCAATGACCTTGATACCTGTTTCCAGCATTTCCACAACCGGGCTCTGGTCTGCAAAACTTGGGGGATCTCTGTGGATGACCCATTTTTCTTCTCCCTCCAGGCTCTCACCGCCATCTAAGGTGTCCCCAAGGACATTAAACAGACGTCCCAGTGTCTTTTCACCAACAGGAACAGCAATTCCCTGTCCTGTTGCTTCTACTTCCATATCTTTATATAAACCTTCACTGGAAGCTAACATAATACAGCGGACTACATCTCCGCCAATATGCTGGGCTACTTCCATAACGCAACGCTTTCCATTGTTCATTACAGTCAGCGCATCCTGGATATGAGGAAGGTTTCCATTTTCAAAAGCCACATCTACTACAGGTCCCATTACCTGTATGATCTTTCCTTTATTCATGATTTACTCCTTATCTCCGCTTCTTCCGCTGTGCCCTTGCACCGCCTACCACTTCCGTGATCTCCTGGGTAATGGCAGCCTGGCGCACCCGGTTATATTCAATGGACAGCTCATTTAAAAGCTCTGCCGCATTGTCGCTGGCAGACTGCATTGCCATCATACGGGCATTCTGCTCACTGCAAAATGACTCTACCAGGGCACCGAAGATAAATCCTGTTACATAGTTTGGCACCACATGGTCCATGACCGCGGTAGGGGATGGGACCATCTGGATCTCTTCCTGATGGATATCCGCAGGAATGACCACATTGCTGAAATCTTCCTGCTTCAGGGGAAGAAGCTGCTCCATCTGTGCTTCCACCTTCATGCTGTTTATCATCTGCGTATAAATGATCCACACCTCATCCAAACGTCCTTCCAGATAATCCTCGATCAGGGAAGAGGCGATCAGACGGGCTCTGTGCATGGTAGGGTTCTGCACCGTGTAGTGGAACTGTTCTTCTACCGGCACATGTCTTGCAGCAAAATACTGTCTTCCCAGCTCTCCCACGACATACAGACGGTTTTTATCACTTTTTTCCATCCATTCATGGGCAAGTTTCAGTACATTGTGGTTATAAGCACCTGCCAGACCCTTATCACCTGTAATGACTACCAGGCCACGGACACGGTCCTCTTCTTTGATCTCTTTTCTGACGTTAAAATAAGGATGCTCTGTATCCCCCATATGGCGCAGGATACGCCGGATCAGGCTCTGAAGGGTGTAAAAATAAGGTTCTGTATCTTCCAGAAGCTTTTTGCTTTTCTTCAGCTTGGTTGAAGAGATCAGATACATGGCATTGGTGATCTTACGTGTATCCTGAATACTTTTTATTCGGTTTTGGATCTCTCTTGCGTTTGCCATACTGCCTCCTTAAACTCCTTCGCTGCCTCTACGATCCGTTCTGCCAGCTCATCGCTTAAGACTTTCTTTTCCGTGATCTCATTTCCAATTTCAGGATGTTTGTCCTCAAACCAGGCAAGCATATCCATCTGGAACTTTTTGATCTGTTTTACATCCACACTTACCATTACTTTGTGGGTTGCTGTACACAGGGTAATCACCTGCTCTGCCATGGAAAGCGGACGTCCCAAAGGCTGTTTTAACAGTTCCATCAGACGTTTTCCATAAGCCAGCTGTGCTTTTGTCGCCTCATCCAGGTCAGAACTGAACTGGGTGAACACTTCCATTTCACGATACTGTGCCAGGTCGATACGGATGGTACCGCTGGCCTTCTTCATTGCCTTGGTCTGTGCAGCACCGCCTACTCGGGATACAGAAAGACCTACGTTTACTGCCGGTCTCATTCCTGAGAAAAACAGGTCGCTTTCAAGGAAGATCTGACCATCTGTAATAGATATTACATTGGTAGGAATATAGGCTGATACATCTCCTGCCTGTGTTTCAATAATAGGAAGGGCTGTAATAGAACCTCCTCCCAGTTTATCTGAAAGACGGCTGGAACGCTCCAGCAGCCTGGAATGAAGATAGAAAACATCTCCTGGATATGCCTCACGTCCCGGAGAACGCTCAAGCAACAGGGACAATGCACGGTAAGCTACTGCATGCTTGGACAGGTCATCATAAACAATGAGCACATCTTTTCCCTGGCGCATGAAAAACTCTGCCATGGCAGTTCCCGCATAAGGGGCAATATATTGTAAAGGCGCCGGATCACTGGCTGTAGAAGCCATAACAATGGTGTAATCCATGGCGTCATTTTTCTTTAATGTATTTACCAGCTTTGCAATGGTAGATGCCTTCTGGCCAATGGCAACATAGATACAGATCACATCCTTGCCCTTCTGGTTTAAAATAGTATCCATTGCAATGGAGGTTTTACCGGTCTGACGGTCACCGATGATCAGCTCACGCTGTCCCCGTCCGATAGGGAACATAGAGTCGATGGCCAGGATACCTGTCTCCATAGGAACTCCTACGGATTTACGTTCTGCAATACCAGGTGCTTCCTGTTCAACCGGCAGGTAATCCTCTTCTTTTGCAGGTCCCATTCCGTCAATGGTCTCTCCTAAGGCATTGACAACTCTTCCTAAAAAAGCCGCTCCAACAGGAACACCTGCTTTTTTCTTTGTTCTGGTAACTTTTGTTCCCTCTGTAATACCTGTATCTTTTCCAAACAGGATACAGCCGATCTCATTTTTACGGATATCCTGGACCATGCCCTTGACTCCGTTTTCAAATATAACGATCTCTCCATACATGGCATGATCAATACCATATACAATGGCAATGCCATCGCCTACCCAGATCACAGAACCAGTCTCATTAACCTGTCCTGCATGAGCGTCATAGTCTTCGATCTCGCCTTTGATAATGGAGATGATCTCCTGAGAACTGATTGTACTCATAGTAATAACTCCTATCTGCCTGCAGTCTGAAACAGCCGCTCAAGCTGCCCTTTCAGGCTGTAATCATATTCCACATCTCCGGTCTTTAAGACGAAACCGCCCATCAGTTCCGGAGCAGCAGCCATTTCAAGCTGCACATCCTTCTTTTTATATTCCCTGCATAAAAATTCCCGGATCCCTGCAAGCTGTTCCTCATCTGGTCTGGTCACATAAAAAAGACTGGCTGATAAAATACCCGCTCCATCTAACAGACATTTCTCCCAGACCTTTATCATATCTTCCATCTGCCCGATGCAGCCTTCCTCACAGGCCTTCTTTAAAAAATGAACCATTGTACTGGAAAAATCAGGTTCTTTCCATATTTTTCCAATAATGGCTTCCTTTTTTGTTTCCTGCAATGTGGGATCATCAAGAACTGCCTTAAGTTCTGGATTTTCCTGGAAAATGCGCCCGGTCTCCCGGACCATTTTCTCAGGTACCTTTAATTCATAAAGAACGGTTCCGTATAATCTTGCCTGCTCAGTCATGTTTTTCACCTGCGCTTGCTAAAAATGCCTGATAACGTTTCTTGTCGCTTTCCGGTCCTGCCTGCTCAGACAAAAGTTTTGCCGTTGCAGTCATTGCCAGACCTGTAACAGAAGCACGAAGATCATTTAATGCCTTTTCTCTTTCCAGATCGATCATTTTCTTTGCATCTTCCAGCTTTTTAGAAGCATCTGCATCTGCCTTTGACAGGATCTTCTCGTATTCCTCTCCTGCCCTTTCCTTTGCCTGGGCAACGATCCTGCCAGCCTCTTCATCTGCTTTTTCAAGGGATACTTCATACTTTTTCTTTAGCAGATCCGCATCCCTGTTAGCAGCAGCCGCTTTATCTAATTCCTTTTCCACCATCTGTTTCCTCTCTTCCAGAATAGACATCAGCGGCTTCATAAGGAAATGCTTTAAAAACAGATACAGCACAACAATGTTGATGATCGTAAAGGCAATATTCCAAAAATTAATATTTAGCATATGTACTGCCTTTCTACTTCAGGAACAGGATGATCAGAAGACCGATAACGAAACCGTAAATAGCAGTTGCCTCTGCCAGTGCGCATCCAAGAAGAAGTGCCTTTGTGATCTTGCTGTCTGCTTCAGGCTGTCTTGCAATAGCATCTACTGCTTTGGAAGTAGCCATACCAATTCCAAGTCCTGCTCCAATTCCTGTAATTACTGCAACTGCAGCTCCAAGTGCGATTAATCCTGACATGATGATTTCTCCTTTTGTTTAAAAATTTTTGTTTATTTACTCAATTGCTTCTTTTATATATAAAGATGTAAGGAATACAAACACATAAGCCTGTATCACTCCATCGAATATATCAAAATACCCGCTAAATGGCAGTGGCACCACTAAGGGCAGCAGATATTTGATCAGTGCCATGACCACTACTGCGCCAAGCACATTTCCAAACAGTCGCATGCACAGCGACAGCGGCCGGATAAACAGCTCCAGTACATTAATAGGAGCGATAATGGGGATCGGTTCCGCAAAACTTTTCACCCAGCCCTTTACACCTTTTTTCCGGATACCTGCGGCTTCCACCAGCACAATACTCATAACAGCTAAAGACGCGGTCACATTTAAGTCTTTTGTGGGGGATTTAAAACCTAACAGACCGATCATATTGGCGATGGCTATGTAGATAACAACGGTGATCAGATAAGGAATGTAATCTTTTCCTTCTTCTCCCAGAAGATCCAGAAAGAAGTTATAAAGGAAAGAAAAACCACTTTCCAGTGCTGCCTGTTTTCCGCTTATTTTACGGATCTTAAGCCCATGCACCCAGATTAGGGAACCGATCATGATAATGGCCATAATGATCCATGTGACCACCACCGATTCCAGTACATCGATCCCGCCAAATAAAGGAATGGTAAATACTGTATTACAGTTTAATTCCTCCATCAGGGAGTCTACCAGCTGGTCCATTTTTTCACTCTCCTTCCTACCTATTTTCTTGTCTTTTTTGTTTCGTCCGTTATTATAGCCACATGAATTTTCCTTTTCAATTCTGAATTTCTTATTATTTCATAACACAAATGTTATCAAACTAAATATTGCATAATTATTATGGATTATTGTTTATTTTTTTTGGAACATTTCAGAATATATGTTTAGAAGATGTTAAGACTTTTTTCTACATGTTTTTAAATGAATACAAAAAAAGATGCTTCTGTTCTTTCACTTTTTATAAGTAAAAAAACGAAGCATCTTATATCTCTTTATTCATTTTCCGGAAGAACTCTTCCACTGGCACCGGCTTTCCAAAATAGTATCCCTGAGCCAGATCACAGCCCATTTCATACAGCATTTTGGCCTGTTCCTTTGTTTCAAAAGAGCGCCGGAGGCGGTCTTTCCTATAAAGTGAAAAAGAATGTGCCTTGGCACATTCTCGCGCCGAGCGCGGTCGCTTGCGACAAACTTCCTCATCGCGCGAGTGCGCATCGTTGGCAGGTCGTGCCTTTTTGTGTACTAGGGAGTTCCAACGGAATTTCCTAGTACATAAAAAACTGCCGCGAAATATTTTCTTATTTCGCGACAGTTTCATACTTTTTTCTCTCAGATTTGCGCTATCGCGCTTTTCTATTAGAACAGTCCCGGGAACAGGGTAGCCGGAATAGCCAGCCAGAAGTTCGGGAAGATTACTAACAGTAATAATACTGCGATAGAGGATAAGAAATAAGGAAGAGTTCCCTTAAATGCATCCTCGATGGTAATACCACTGATAGAAGAAGCGATCAGCAGGCACAGACCATAAGGTGGGGTTACCAGGCCAAGAGCCAGGGTAACAACGATGATCAGGCCAAGGATGATCGGGCTGATCTGCAGTGAAGTAGCAGCCGGAAGAATGATCGGAACAAACAGGATCATTGCCGGTACAGCATCCATGAAAGTACCTACAAACATAAAGAATGCAACTACTACAAGAAGGAATACCAGTCTTCCGCCTGGCATATTAGCGAAGAAGTTCTGTACAATTACATTCAACTGATAGTATGCTAATAACTCGCCTAATGCATTTGCTGTAGCCAGAGCGAACAGAGACAGGGAAGACAGCTTCATAGTCTCGATCAGGATACGTGGCAGGTTCTTAACCTTAATGGTCTTGTAGAAGAAGATACCAACTAATAATGCATAGATACATGCAAATGCTGCAGACTCAGTAGGTGTAAACAAACCGCTGACGATACCACCGATCAGGATGATAGGAGTAAGCAGTGCTGGCAGAGACTGAAAAGTTCTGCGGCATACTTCCTTAAACGGAACACGATCACACTTAGGGAAGTTCTTTCTCTTGGAGTAGTACTTAACTACTGCCATCATAGCCAGACCAAGTAAGATACCTGGAACCAGACCGGACATGAACAGCGCACCGGTACTTACGTTAGCGATACCTGCGTATACAACCATGGTGATACTTGGAGGGATAATGGAACCTAATGTGGAAGATGCTGCGGTAACACCAACAGATGTTCCCTTGTCATATCCCTGCTTCTCCATTGCAGGAATGAAGATCTTACCAACACCAGCGGTATCAGCCTGGGAAGAACCGGAGATACCAGCGAAGATCATGGATACAAGTACGTTTGAATAAGCAAGACCACCGCGAAGGTGTCCAACTAAAGAGTTACAGCAGTCGATCAGCTTTTCAGTGATCTCACCTTCGTTCATTAGGTTTGCTGCAAGGATAAACAGCGGAACAGCTAACAGTGTAAAGCTGTTCAGACCATTAAACATTTTCTGGAATACAACTAAATTCGGAATCTGTCCCAGAGATGCGATACCGGTAAAAGATACAACGCCAAGTGCGAATGAGATCGGCACACCAATGGCAACAAAAACGATAAACATTACTACTAATAAAACACCCATTACTTGTTGCCTCCTTTCATAAGAGCACCGATTTCTTCAATGATCTGCGCGATCAGATAAATAGTAGAAGTTACACCACAGATTGGAAGACAGGTCCATGTAGGTCCACGCTTAAAGGACGGAATATTGGTCCATGTATAGTTCCAGAACTTCTGTGTTAATTTATAACCATAATAAGCCATTAATACAGCAAACACCAGCATAACAAGAGAGATGATGATTGCTAATACGCTCTTAATTTTCTCGTTTTTCAGCATATCGCTGACGGAAGTAAACGCAAAGTGACGTTTTTCATAAACCATAGCGCCTGCGCCCATAAATACAGCCCAGATAAAGGAATACATAGATACGTCCTCAGTCCAGGTTGCTGCGATGCCAATGTAACGAGAGAGCATCTGGAATACAACTGTAAGAAGGAAGATGCAAAGGAAAAATCCTCCTACAGCAATCTGGATCTTCTGCATCCATTCAATTGCTTTTTTCATAATGTGTTCTCCTTTCAGGAAATCTTAACACCATATTAACACTCTTTTAAACCTAACATCAGCCATCCAGTCGCCCAGATGGCTGATATCCTCCGGATCAGGAAGACCTGACCCATTTCATTTTTCTTTCGTAAATGTTCAGAACTTTATAAGTCCCTTATGTTCCGTTCTGCTTACAGATTACTCTGCTGCTGCACGGATCATCTCTAACTCAGCAGTCATGTTGTTATCAGCTGCGAACTTATCCTGGATTGGAAGAGCCAGAGCCTTGAATGCATCGATATCAACATCTTCAAAGTTGGTAACTTCTGCGCCATCAGCGATAACTTTCTCTTTGGACTCTTTGAACATACGGTAAACTACCTGACGCTCTTCTTCTGTACAAGCCTCAACAGCCTGATCGATCCAGCCCTTCTGCTCATCAGTCAGACTATCATAGAAATCGCCGTTCATCAGTAACAGACGGGTTGTGTAGTCATGATGTGTTTCAGAGATGTAGTGGCCGTTTGGAGTCTTGTGATGCTCTTTTAACATAAAGCTGGTGTAGTCGTTCTCAGCGGAGTCAACAACGCCCTGCTGTAATGCCTGGTATAACTCGCCCCATGCTACAGATGTTGGGATAGCGCCGCAAGCTTTCCAGAAGTCCTGCTGTACCTGAGAAGACTGAGTACGGATTGTCATACCCTTTAAATCTTCTGGCTTGGTAACTGGCTTTTTACCATAGTAATCACGAACGGAGGAGCTCCAGTAAGCCATGATGCGGAAGTTGTTGTTTGTCTTTTCCTTAACAACATCTTTCATCTTGTCACCGAATTCGCCGTCTAAGCACTTCTCCCAGTGATCAAAGCTGTCAAACAGATATTCCAGTGAGAAGATATCTACTTCCGGAACACCGATAGCGGTCATGAAACCTGGGGAAGCAACTACCATAGATGCAGCGCCCATTTCCAGCTTCTCGATCAGCTCGTTCTCGTTCTCGCCTAAGGTTCCCTTATGAACAGTTACAGCGATCTTTCCGCCGGAAACATCCTCAACTACCTCTTTGAACTTGTCCATACCATAGGAATATGGGTTGTCTAAAGAAGTCTGGTTGGAAGCGATGATCAGCTCTAACTCTGGAGCTGCATCAGATTTTGCTGCTTCTGTTGTGTCTGCTTTTGCATCTGCTGCTGCAGCGGTTGTCTCGCCAGCAGCTGCTGCTGTTTCAGCAGGTTTGGATGATCCGCATCCAGCTAATGATGATACCATCATAACACCTGCCAGTACTAATGCTAACCTTTTTTTCATACTTCTACTTCCTTCTCTCTTTTATTTTCACGGACACTTTCATGTCCGTAAATCTCGTACATTCAAAGAGGTTTTTATCCCCCCTGCTGACTGATTTTCTCAATAAACTCCATTTGAGATCCGCAGCACTTCTATGCACAATTTTAACAAAAAAATAACTTGATTTCAAGTTTTTTTGTGCGATTGTTTTCTTTGCAATCGGTTGTGTTAAGAAGCTATAAAGATATTAACATATTTTTTTTCTAATATCAACTGGTTTTACACAATAATTTCGCACAAAATACACTTTCGATATTTGTACATAATTTCCAAAAGTTGTATACAAACTAAAAGCTGGCAGGAAATATACTTACGATTTTTCCTGTCAGCCTTTTTATTTTTACATTTTAAAGTTTTTATAGTTTTTTTATAATTAATGTTCGGTCCCTGTGCGTTTTCTATAGGCCCGCCACTGATTTTCAAAGAAGTAATCCACATCCGGAATAGGGCGCACCGGCCGTCTGGAAGAAATAACCTCTCCATCTTTTAAGACCACTTCCTGTACTTCTTTCCCATGATCCTTCCGGTCTAACTTACAACGGTAAAGTTCTCCAAAAGGTTCACAGCCTTCAAATCCCGGAAGTTCACCTTCCGGATCTGTATATAATGCAGAACCCCTGCTTGCTCCTCCTGCTTTTGCGTAATCCAGCATGGCAAACAGATAAACTTTCTGGGAAAGGAGCATATCATACAGCTTGTAAAACATTGGAAGCTGTGAAACAGAAGGAGTACATACCTTCTTTTCAAAATTCTTTACATCTTCTGAAGTTTCTTCCAGGGCTTTTTCCATCTGTGCCCGGCTGCGGATCATACCTGCAACTGCGCTCATTCTCTTAGACGCCTTTAACCAGAGAGCTGATAATGCTATATCTCCTTTTGCATTTTCAGAAAGACGGATTCTCTTAAATGCTTCTTTTCTCAGCGTTTCTTTTACATCCGCATCCCGGAAATCGTTTTCTGTATTTTCTGTCTGCGCCACTTTCTTAAGCCGGATCCCTTCTGCAGCCCGAACTGCACCTACCTGTCCTGCATTTAAGGCGGTTCCACCGGGACGGGTCACGCCATGGCTCGCACATACTTCTCCTACTGCATACAGACCGGATATTCCTGTTTCCCACCAGCTGTCAGCTGAGAGACCGCCGTTATTATGCTGGGCGCACACGGCAATTTCCAAACGCTCTTTATAAAGATCCACATGATGATCCTGATAGAAATGGATTGCAGGCTCATTCATATGCTTCAATCGCTCAATGGGTGTTCCAAAACAGGCGCCTGCCTGTTTCAAATAATCCCTGGCTTCCGGGATCAGAGCCCCATAAGGAAGCTCTTCCTTTTCTCCCAGTTTTCCCGGATTGATCCTGTAATCCAAAAAGACTCTGCGTCCTTTTACAACGGTTTCCTGGTAAACTAAAAGATCGATCACAGAAGAACCCCCAAAGATCTTATTTACATCAAAAGGCCACTGATATCCTTTCAGAAAGACCATGGAAAGCAGGTCCGGCAGTTCCTTAAAATAATCTAAAAGGAACTCTCTTTCATCCTTACCTTCCTGATCTGTGGAAATAAAAGCCGGGAGTACCTGCATATAAGTTCCGCTTACATTCCACCTTGGATTTAAAGATGCCATTCCAAACTGCCATTCTGTGAGATTTTTTCCCACAGCGCCAGCTTCAAAAGCCATGCCTGTAGAACCGGTCTGGGAAACAGGATATACACTGTCATGGTACATTCCCGCAGGTCCCCCTGTTGCAAGGATCACATTTTCACACCAGATCAGCACATAAGAAGGTTCTTCCTTCTCCTTTTTATCCAGGCAGAGCACTCCTTTTATCCTTCCCTCAAAGGTAAGAAGTTTGATCACCTGCATCTTGTCTAAGATCCGGATCTCTTTTTCTTTTACTGCCTTTTCCAGAGCTTCTGTCATCAGCCTTGAAGTATAAGGGCCTGCGCTGGTAGCTCTCCTTCCCCTGTCATGGTCTGTCTTATATCCCATAAACTCGCCCTGTTCTGTACATGGAAAAGGAACCCCCAGTTCTGTAAGGGCAAAAAAACAACGTGCTGAAAGAGCTGCCTCACACAGCGCCTGATCACCGTCCACACACTGTCCTGCAAACAGATCCTCTGCCATATTTTCCACACTGTCCGGGTCTTTTCCTGACAACGTCAGTTTGTAATAAGTCTGTTTATCAGAACCGGTATTTCTGGATGTACCTGCATTTATATTTTCCGTTACAACCGTCAGGTCCCACTCCCCGTTCTGGTACAGCCTTAAGGCAGACTGAAAACCTGCCGCCCCGCTTCCGATGACCACTTGTGCGATTTTTTGCTCTTTCAGTTTCATTGTGTAAGCCCTCCTTTATAGCCTCTTGATGTGAAAACCTCCGTCTACATCCACGTAATTTCCTGTTGTATAAAGTACACTGTCGGAACAGAAAAAAGCGATCATCTCTGCCACATCTTCTGCTTTTCCCCAACGCGCAATAGGAAATACACCATTTTTGATCATTGTATCGTATTTTTCTGTAACAACACTGGTCATATCTGTGGCAATGACTCCCGGACGCACCTCATTCACCAGGATCCCTTCCGGTGCCAGACGGTCCGCAAACAGTGTGGTAAGCATGGAAACCGCTGCTTTTGAAACACAGTATTCCCCTCTGGATGTAGACGAAACTTCTGCGGAACAGGAACCCACATTTACAATATGTCCCTTGCTTTTAAAGATCTGCTCCTGTTTTATCATCTGTTTTGCGGCCAGCTGGGTAAGAAACATGGTTCCCTTTGTATTGATCCCCAAAACACGGTCAAAACTTTCCTCAGACATCTCTAACAGGTCTTTTCTCTCTTTTGGCGCAACTCCCGCATTATTTACCAGAATATCTATTCTTCCGAATTTTTCTACTGTTTCCCTGATCAGACGCTCCCTGTCTTCTCTACAGTCCAATGATCCTCTTACATAATGCCAGGTGATCCCTGCCTGTGTTAATCCGTCTATTGCTGCTTTATAACGTTCTTTTTCTCCTGTCGCAAAAAGGACTACCTGACATCCGTCCATTCCCAGCTTCTTTGCCGCCGCATATCCGATCCCACGGCTGGCTCCTGTTATAATCGCCGTTTTCTTCATCTTTTACCTCTTATTTCTGTTTGTTTTACAAATTTATCTTTATCCTCTGAAATTAGCAGGCTGTTTCTTTTTTATTTCCAGAAATTCTTTATAAAAAGGCATAAACGTCTTTGGATCCCGGATCACACAGCCTGTAGGCTTATGGGCACGGATCAGATCCCCACATTTTCCGCATGTCATACATACTCTTTTAGGATCAATACGGCCGTTTTTAATGATCTCATTGGCATAATCAGGGTCAGCAAAGGCCATTCTTCCAAAAAGCATCCCATCACAAAATCCTTCTTCTACTGCCCCCGCTGTATACAGATCTGCAAACTGGCGCAGATAAGTAGGTGCAGAACCAAAAATGACCATTTCAGGAACTGCTTTCTTTACTTCCCCTATTCCTGCGATCATACGGCCAATGCCTGTAAAAGGATGCTCCTCCGGCTCATATTTTCCCATATCAAAAGGTCTTGTTACATGAGTGGTGGCATATGGGTTTCCCATAGTCAGGTTCATCATCTGAATACCACAGTTTCCGTAAAGTTCTTTCACCAGACGGATCGGTTCTTTCAGATCCGGCTTTAACCCGCTTCCCTCTGAAACGCCAAAGCCCCATGGATATTCATATCCGTCATAAATCCCCAGGCGGCAGGTCACCTGGAAGTTTTCATCTTCCCATACTTTTGCTGCTTTAATGCCATTTTTTAACAGTCTTGTACGGTTCTCATAGTTTCCGCCATACTGCCCCGGACGGTCATAGGCAGATAAAAGTTCTGCCAGCAGATAACCATGACATGACTTGATATCTACTGCATCAAAACCGGCTTTTTTCGCCAGAAGTGCCGCTTTTCCAAAACTTTCTTCCAGGCTCTTTAAATAATCATCTGTAACAATACAGGAATCATCTGCTGCCCGGTACTGCTCTAACTGCGGATGACGATAGGCGATCATAGGCGCCGGACGGTTATCCGGATTAGAATAACGGCCGCTGTGGTTTGCCTGCATGATCAGATAAGGTTCAAAACCATTGGCTTTGCGTCCTGCCTCTTTGATTTTTTCATTCATCCGTTTATAACTTTCCACATTTTCTTCTGTAAGAAGAAGCTGTGTTTTGGAAGAACGGCCTTCCGGCACAATAGAAATGGCTTCAAACCAGATCAGGGCACTGCCGCCAATAGCTTCATTTACATAACGGCGGATGGTATAATCAGACGGTGATCCATCTTCCAAAGAGTCAGCTCCCTCCATTGGCGCGATCCCCATACGGTTATGAAATGTAACATTTCCCACTTTTAAGGGAGTTTTTAAAATATCTGTACTGGAAGAAAATGGCAAATATACCTTCAGTTCTTCTGCCCGTTCCTTTACTTCTTCCAGTGTTTTATAGTGAAATCTTTCCTGTGACATAAAATCTATTCCTTTCCTGATGTTTTCCTGAACCGGCTTGGTGACATTCCAGCATATTTTTTAAACAATTTGGAAAAATGGTTAAAATCCGTATAGCCGCACTCCACTGCTATTTCCGATATGGAACGGGCGGTTTCCGCCAAAAGGGCCTTGGCGCGGTTCATACGAAGGGAGATCACATAGTCCATAGGACTGTAACCGGTCTCTGCCTTAAATACATGAGCGATATAATGTTTATTTAAGAAAAATGTTTCAGCTAATTTTGTAACAGAGATATCTTCCGGATAATGATGATCCAGATAGTTCAGCACTTTATAAGCAATGGCTGCGCTGGCATCCACCCGCACAGAAGCCAGAAGTTCTTCACATTCCCTGAAAATGGTAATAAACATGCGCCTTAAATCTGCACCAATATACATTTCCCAGTAAAGCCGTTTTTCACGGTATTCTTTTTCCAGTTCCTGGATCACATCATACACATAATTCCAGATGGGATCTGTAAGGGCAAGAAGATGAGAGAAATTCTCAGGTCTTTTAATAAAAATGGAAATAATCTCCGGCGTATTGATCTCTTTCTGAAAAAACAGAGGATTGATCTGGATGATATACCGTTCATAGGGATATTCCAGCACCTTTAATGTATGCTCCTCCAGACTGTTTAAAAGGATCATCCCGCCTTTTGACACTTCATACTGTTTTTCACCTACCTGATAAAGGATTTTTCCTTTCAGAAGAAACACAAGCTGATATGTATGCTCATAATGAGGTTCCAGCTGATAGCAGCAGGAACTGTATCTGTGTTCCATCCAGAAATCTTCCATAACTCTCCCACCTCTCTTTACCCCGCAATTTTCTAAGGGTATCCATGCCCCATTGTACCAGATATCCTACAAAAAGAAATGGAAAAACAAAGTTGCAAGCAATACATTTGCAAGGATCGCAAATGGCTGTGCCGCGCCATATCCGGCTGTTGGTTCCTCAGAACCGGTAGAACTGATGGCTGCTCCCAGTCCGGGCGCGGAAGTACAGCCGCCTGCAATGGCACCGCTTAAGATGATCCAGTTCAGTTTGAAAATATAATGACCGATCAGGAAGCTTACCAGCACTGCGGCTGCTTCTACGAAAATAGCGGCAATTGCCAGTGAAAGGCCGGATCCCATTAAAGACATAACTACATCATATCCATAGCGGAGTCCTACTACTGCCATAAAGAAAGTCAGTCCCATCTGATACATGATACCAAGGCTTTTATCTTCCATACGGAAATTTACAGGTCCGATCTGTCCCACATAGCTTAAGATCAGTGCTGCTAACAACACACCGCCTGCTGCGCCTAAAGAGAAGCTTCCAAATCCGCCTAATGGAATAGTAATACTTCCAACTGCAATACCGATGATCGCAACAAAAGAGAGGATCATGAAGTTTAATGGCTGAGGTTTCATCTTCTTTTCACCTGCCATATTTTCTTCCAGTTCTTTCTGATATTTCTCCCGCTCTTTCTCCATATCAATACGAAATACCTTTGGAAGCAGTGTTTCCATTACTACGATCACAAGAACACCGATAGGGAACGCTACAGTATAACCAAGGCTTATAGAAGAAGCGGCTGCTTCTTTGTAAGCTGCTACCTGTTCTTCATTTAAAGATGGGGTATCTTCCACAGTCAGACTTCCTGACGGATCGATCTTTAATAACATTTTTTCTTTGTCTTCTGCAGAATAATTTTCATACAGTTCCTTATAATCTACCTGACCGGCTGCATCCAGGGCTGTTCCGTATCCAGGTGTGGTAGTCATAGCTCCTGCATACATACCAATGGTCTCAAATGGTGTAATAGCTTCGTTTCCTGAAAGAACCGTTCCATAAAGAACACAGGCTGCGATCAGGGAAACCACCGGGATAGAAACACCGATCACAACAAATTTGCTGCCGTATTTCTTAAAAATGGCACCGATACTTCCGCCTACCTTCATTCCGATGGAAACAAGAAAAAGCAGCAGAAAGAAAGTAAAGAAAGCCTGTGCAACCACACCTGTAGAAAGGATCCTTTTCGCTGTACTGTAGTACTTCTGTCCCTCTTCTACTGTGTGAGCCCATTTTGTTACAAAATAACCGATCACAATACCGGTAAAGATACCACCGGAAACTCCCAGTGAAAAACTGCCGATCTTGATCTTTCCGATCAACAGTCCTGTTGCAATGGCAAGAAACATTAAAAAGAACTGGTTCGTTAATACTGAATTGATCATTGCTGACATTTGATTCCCTCCAAATCGTTATCTGAACATTTATACATTTTTGTTCATCTACACATGAAAAATACGTTCTGCGTTTCCATAAAGGATGGACTCTTTTTCTTCTGCAGACAGCCCCAGACTGTCAATACATTTTAAAGTCCTGTCAATATAACCCGGTCCCTTTTCCGGATCAAATGGCATATCAGAGGCAAATAACAGGTGGTCTTTTCCAAAGAAATCCAGACCACAGCGGATTGCGGAAGCAGAGCCAAAAGAAGCAGTATCTGCATAAAACTTCTTGAAAGTATCTAACGGATTGCCTTTCATTTTTGTCTTTGTCAGCTTTTCCTTTAATTCAGGTGCTGTTCTGCCCCCATACATCTTAAGGCCATTTTCAATACGGCCTGCCAGCATAGGGATCATGGCTCCTACATGATGAGTAACGATCTTTAACTGAGGAAAATCCTCAAAGATACCGGAAAACGCCAGGCGGCTCATAGCTACGGTTGTCTGGTAAGGCCAGCCGATGAGAAACCACAGTTCATATTTGGAGCAGTCCTCTATAGGAAATTCCGGGACCATCTGTCCTCCTACCGGATGGATCAGGATCGGAAGATCCAGCTTTTCGCAGATCTCATAGATCGGCCAGAACTTTTCCTGGTCAATAGCTTCTCCGTTCATATGTGTGTAGATCTGGATTCCCTTTGCCCCCATATCCTTGCATCGTTTGATCTCTTCCACAGACGCAGACACATTGTTAAACGGGATACCCCCGATAAATCCACAGTAACGGTCCGGATCGCTGTCTGTGATCTTTTTGATCTCATCATTTCCAATAGCTGCCAGCTTCGGTGATTTGTCCGGCCCTGCAAACAGCTCCACAGGCGGTGATACAATATTGGGGATCTGCTTATACCCCTCAAACCCTTCCATCACCTGCTTTCTGTACTCCATATCAGACATAGCCTGCATTTTCAGGGCACGTACAAACATGTGGGATTTGTTTGGTGATTCATTCATTGCCAGTTCTGCATACTTTTGCGGCATCAAATGGCAGAAAACATCAATTGACTTCATACTTTCTTCTCCTTTTCGTTTTTCTAAAGTATAGCCTTTACAGCCCCTGCTTTTCTGGTAGAATTCTGTTGTAAATTGGGTGTTTCCTGTCATATTCTGTCTGGATTTATGCACAAAAAAAACTGCCGCAGAACAAAGGTGACTTTTTCATCATCCTCTGCTTTGCGGCAGTTATATATTCACATTTTGATCAGATATTTACACTATTTTTTCCTGTTATTTCTTCAGTCCGTAATGATCAGCCAGTTTCTGCAGTGCAGGAAGTGCTCTGTGGATCATCTCATTGGATACGCAGTATGCCATACGAACATAACCAGGACAGCCAAAGCTGGTTGCAGGTACGATCAGCAGGTTAAACTTCTTGGCTGCTGCGGAAAACTCCGCGTCATCTCCTGTAGGTGCCTTAACCAGCATATAAAATGCGCCTTCCGGCTTTACACACTCAAAGCCCATATCCTTCATAGACTCATATAACAGCTTGCGGTTTCTGTCATAAAATTCCACATCTGTCTTTACATCCAGGCAGTCAGCTACAACCAGCTGGAATAAAGATGGTGCATTAATGTAACCGATGCAGCGGTTTGCAACCACCAGGGCATTGATCATGGTATCATACTCTGCGATCTGGCGGCTCACAGCCATATATCCAATACGCTCACCAGACAGGGACAGGGACTTACTGAAGGAATAAACGACAATGCAGTTTTTAATATAGTCCGGCGCAAATGGAAGCTCACAGCCATCATATACCAGTTCACGGTATGGCTCATCAGAAAGAACGTAAATAGGATGTCCGATCCGTTCCTCTGCCTTTTCCAGCATTTTCTGTAAACGGATCAGCGTTTCCTTATTGTATACAACACCAGACGGATTGTTGGGGTTGTTGATGATCACAGCCTTGGTACGCTCTGTAATATACTTATCAGCTTCCTCTACATTCAACTGGAAAGTCTCATAATCAGCCGGAACCACCTTTAAATTACCGCCAAAGTTCATAACATAACTGTTGTACTCACCAAAAAACGGCGCAAAGCAAAGGACCTCATCTTCCGGCTCCAGCAGAGAACGCAGAACACAGTTGATACCGCCTGCAGCACCTACGGTCATAATAATGTCATCTTTTGTAAAAGAAGAATTGTATTTCTTATTTAAGTTTGCTGCTACTTTCTCCCTTACTTCCGGATAACCGGCATTTGGCATATAGCAGTGTACAAAATTGGCATTTCTGTTTTCAAGAATATCATAAATGCTCTTCTTTACCTCTTCCGGTACAGGAGCGGCCGGGTTTCCAAGGCTGAAATCATATACATTCTCAGCGCCGACTTCCTTTGCCAGCTCAATACCTTCCTCAAAAAGTTTTCTTATTGTAGAACTTCCTGCAACCAGTTTCTGCATATTCTTTGAAAGAACCATCTCTCTACCTCCTACAGCGATCGTGCCTTTATCCTTTTGTGTCCGCACCGGCTGTTCTTTTTCATTAACAAAAATTTTAACACATTAACGTATCCAACGCAATGATTTTAGAAAAATTTATTTTGCCACTGTAAAGTCATAAAGTAATTCCGCATCTATTTTATTATAATTCAACATCTGGCATACTGTAACCAGCTTTCCTCAAAGCCTTTTATATGCTATACTCATTAATAAAGGTTCTTTTTATTTCAGCTCAAAAACGCAGCTTTTCAGAACCTGCCTATACCATGATCTGGAGGTAAAATCCTTATGAATACAGACTCATCCCAATTCATCACCGGACGTGAAGTTGCAGTACTGGATATGTTAAACGCAAGAGACAGGCGCCACGCCATCCAGCAGGAACTGATCCGCACCCACAATGCCACAGTCATTTCCTTCACCTTAAATATTCCCGGTCCCATCAAAGTCTTTCCTTTAGGAGAAATGACCTTTGAAGAAGGCATCCGTCTCATCGACTCCCAACTTCACGCCTGGAAGATCCCGGTCCTTGAAAAACGGACGATCCGCGATTTTACAGGAAACGAACAGTTCTGGTCTGTTAAAGGTGATACCCTTTTCATCAAAGAGATCCTCTGCCTTTTAGAAGACAGCCTGTCCTTTGGCCGTCTTTTCGATATTGATGTGATCCGTACCGATGAAACCAAAGTTTCCCGTACAGAACTTGGCTTTCCAGGCAGAAAATGCCTTTTATGCAGCAACGATGCCTTTGTATGCAGCCGTTCCCGTACCCACACAGTAAAAGAACTGTTAGATAAAGCCTGCGAACTGATGAAAGACTATTTTGAAGAAAAACAGGCAAAAAAACTGTCTTCCCTGTCCATGCAGGCCCTTCTCTACGAGGTAAGCGCCACCCCTAAACCAGGACTGGTAGACCGCAACAATACCGGCGCCCACAAAGATATGGACATCTTCACCTTTGAAGCCAGCGCCGTTTCCTTAAACCACTACTTTGAGAAATTCGCCCTCTGCGGCATGGAAAAAGAACACGAAAACGGCCACGAACCATTTTCCCGTATCTTTGCAAGACTGCGCTCTTTAGGGATCCAGGCAGAAGATGCCATGATGACCGCCACCAAAGGCATCAATACACACAAAGGACTTATCTTCTCCCTGGCGATCTTAAACTGCTCCTTAGGCTATATGTATGCAAACCATATCCCCTATTCCCCAGACACGCTGCTCTCCATCAACCGGAAACTGGTAGCCGATGTCCTGGAAGATTTCAAAGATATTACGGCAGAAACCGCCCGCACCAATGGCGAACGCCTCTACGCCCTCTATGGTATGAAAGGAGCCCGGGGTGAAGCACTGTCCGGCTACGCAACCGTATTAAAAACAGCTCTCCCCATCCTGAAAGAAGAGCTGAAAAAAGACCGTTCCATCAATGATGCCGGTGTGATCACCCTGCTGTCCATTATTGCGACCTCCGAAGACACCAACATCGTAAACCGCTCTTCCTACGAAGAAATGAAAGAACTGCAGGCCCGTATCCAAACTGTACTAAAAGAAAAAGCCCATGATACCCATGAGCTTCTTACTTATGCAAAAGAACTGGATGCTGAAATGATAGAACGCAACATCAGTCCAGGCGGCAGCGCCGACCTTCTTGCACTGACCTACTTTATTTACCTTTATGAGCAGGAACTTTGATCCTTCTCATATATAATTCTCATATATAAAAAACTGTATACCAGCTACACCAGCCGTCTGACCGTATTCCGGACGATCAGACGGTTTTCCAGAACGATCCTGCGGTTATCCTCTACGCCGTCTTCGATCCGGCGCAAAAGGACCCTGGTGCCCTCTTTTGCAATCTCACTCATACTCCGCTCAACCGTTGTCAGTTTCATACTGCTGTATCCAGACATATCCCAGTTATCAAAGCCGATCAATGAAACGTCATCCGGCACTTTCAGCCCTTCTTCTACTATAGCCTCTCTCGCTCCGAAAGCCATTTCATCATTGAAGCATAAAAGAGCTGTGGGATGGTACTCCAGAAGGAGCTTTGCCCCCTGATACCCGCTTGCGTACCGGTAAGTCCCGCTGACAGTGGGAATGATATCCGGATCCAGGCCATGTTTTCTGGCTGCATTCTGCCATCCAATATGGCGCAGTCTTGTAGAGTCCAAATTCGGAGCCCCTTCGATCACACAGATATTTCGATGGCCGTTTTCGATCAGATAATCCATTGCTGTTTCCATTGCCTTCGTTTCATCGGTTGTTACATTGAGTGCATCTATATCCACCTTACGGCAGATCACAACCATAGGGATCTTTTTCTCCAGAACTTCCTCCATAAATGCCCGGTCTTCCGTTCTCTGGCTTAAAACAATGATCCCATCATAATAGGTCGGATTTAATGTTCCCGCTTCGTGCATGTCAATACCTTTGACTACAATATTATACTTACTCCCTACAATACTGTATACTCCCGTGAGAACATCATGGAGAACGAAGGGTGATGTCATCTTGCTGATGGTTGAGAAATACAGACCGATCACATAGGATCTTGAAAGTTTCAGATGGATCGCCGCCTGATTAGGAACATACCCCATCTCCTTGGCAATCTCCAATATCCGCTTCCGACGATCCCCGTTTGTACTTCCGATCCCATTTAATGCTCTCGAAACCGTAGAATAAGAGACCCCCGCTTTCTGCGCAATATCTTTGATCGTTACCCCCATGTCTATTCCTCCGTCCCATTTTGATATCCTTTACAAACTAGTATATCACTTTTTATTGCGGATCACTGATCATGCTTTCAATATTTCTCAGTATGAACGCCTCTCCCTCCTGGCCTTCAACCTTTACATCGTGCATTATCAGTTCTTCAATATTATCTGCAAATATTCCTACTTTTGTACATGGCTCAATTCCGTCAAGCATGGCCGGAGCTCCTGGCTGCGGGTTTTCATCATAGGTAATATGAACATGTTCCATAACCACCTTCTGGATTTTTTTCTCCGGAAGTCCGTAGAAGAAAGCACCTGCAACATGACAGTTTTTTGCCTCAATATTTTTGAATACAAGACTGCGGATCTGGGGAGTACGCTCATCAACCGGAAGTGCCTCCTTGCTGCGAACATACTCAATATGTCCATCTGGATCACAGAAATAGAAGCAGTTAATAACGAGCGGTGTCATAACCTGATCCATCTGGATATTGTCAAACAGGATCCCGTCAACAATAGCATCTTTTCCCCGGCCACGTCTCGTCTTGATCCTAAGTCCACGGTCTGTATTGATAAAGAGACAGTCTTTAACAGTAAGGTTTATCACTCCTCCTGCCATTTCACTTCCGATCGTTACAGAACCATGACCGTCCCGCATACAGCACTGACGGATCATAAGGTTTTCACATGGACGTTTATACTTTGCACCCATATAAATTTTTCCGGCTTTAACAGCAATACAGTCATCTCCCAGAGAAAAATATACACCAACGATCTCTACATTTTTGCATGATTCCGGATCCAGGCCATCTGTGTTTGGGGAAACTTTTGGATTTAGTACCTTAAGATCTATAAAGCGGAGATTGTCGGAAAAATATGGGTGGATATTCCAGCTTGGACTGTTTTGTACCTGGATACCGGCAACAACTACATCCTCGCAGTGATTGAGAAAGAGCATTCTCGGGCGGAATGCGATCCGCTTCACTTTTGGCTGATACCACCAGTTGTCCTCATCAAAATTTGCGTTTCCGTCAATCACTCCTTTTCCGTAGATCACAACATGTTTCACATTAACACCTGTAATGATCGCGGAAAACATAGGAAGAGGATTTCCCTCCCAAGTTCCAAGATTATACTCTTCTGTCTCATCCCAGCTCTGGATCAGTCCCGGATAGATTGGAAATTTCCTGCGGTCTGTTTCAGCAGAAAGCACAGCTCCCTGTGCCAGTTCCAAATTCAGGTCATCCTTTAAAAACAGGCTGGTCACCTTATAAGTTCCCTCAGGGATCAGCACACGGCCTTTTTTCGGGCATGCCATAATGGCAGACTGGATAAAAAGAGTATCATCCGTGATTCCATCTCCCTTTGCACCAAAATCCCTGACATTAAGTGTCACAAATTCCTCATCAGTCTTTATCTCGATACACGCCTGCTCATCTTCTGCCACTATACGTACCTTATAATCGGAAGAAGGCTGCAGATCATAGATCCCGGTAATCACCCGGTCTGTCTTCTGGTAAAATGCGTCATTGACATAGACTTCATATTCTCGTTTTGTGTGAAAGATCCCCTCATCCCCGATCTCAATGGTAGCAGATCTTGCATTCTTAAAAATACAGCTTACTTTCGTGAACTACCCATTGTCTAAAGCCAATGGGCTTCCTGCTTCCCTGACCTCGTAACCTACTATCTCCACAGGCGTTAATTCGGGCAGTTCCTGCCCTATGTTGTTATTCCTTTTATGCTATTTGTCTTAATCCTTCTTCCAGTATATTCTTCGCCGCATTGATATCCCTGTCATGATTCGTTCCACAGACGGGACATATCCATTCCCTTACTGTCAGATTTTTCGTCTCTGTATTTTGGTATCCACAGACTGAACACAACTGACTACTGGCATAGAAGGTATCTATTTTGACATATTCCCTTCCATTCCATTTTGCCTTGTATTCCAACTGCCTTGTCAGCTCATACCATGATACATCACTTATTGACTTTGCCAGATGATGATTTTTTACCATATTCTTTATCTGCAAATTCTCCGAGACTATCACTTGGTTTTCGCTGATAATCTCATGGGATATCTTGTGAAGATAATCTTTTCTGGTATTTGTTATTTTCTCATGGCATAATGCTATCTTTTTCTTTGTTTTGTAGTAATTTTGACTTTTTTTCTCTTTATGGGCTAACTGCCTTTGCAGTTTTTCCAGTTTCTTCTCGTTTTTTCTGATAATTTTGGGATTTTCGTATTTCTTTCCACCAGAAGTAATACATAAATCCTTAATACCTAAATCGATTCCTGTATTTTGGGTTGTATGTGGCAGTTCCACATGTTCTGTTTCCACTAAAACCGATACATAATATTTCCCACTCGGCACTTGTGATATCGTTGCTGATTTTATCTGCCCGCTAAACTTTCTATGCAGTTTTACTTTTACGCCTTTTAATTTAGGCAATTTTACTTTGTTTCCATCGAAATCTACTGTTATGTTGCCATTCGTAAAATTTGTTGTATATGATTTATGATTATCATGTTTACTCTTAAACTTTGGATAACCTGCATGCTCCCTAAAAAATTTCTGATATGAACTGTCCATGTTATAAATCGCATTTGTTAAAGCAAACTTATCCACTTCTTTCAGCCATTCATACTCTTTCTTTAATTCCCTGTTGCAGTAATTATTACAATCTGTTTTGCTGACAGATTTTTTCTCTTTTTCGTATCTTTCTTTCCGATATGCAAGTGTCTGATTATACACAAAACGGCAACAGCCAAATGTTTTTTCTATCTGTACTTTCTGCTCATTATTGGGATATATTCTGTATTTATATGCTTTTAACATTCGCTGCCACCTTCTTTCTTAGCCTTGATTTTCGATATACTTTTTTAGCATTTCTTCTGATACATTTCCTACACTACAAGCAAAATAACCATCTGTCCAAAATGTATGTTCTTTCCAGAAATGCTTCCGCAAATAATTCGGATAGCGTTTCCATATATGGTAAGTCGTATAACTTTTCATTAGGTTTACAATTTTACTCACCGACATTGTAGGTTCAGTTTCTATCATGTAGTGAATATGGTCTTTGTCAGTTTCCATGTATTTGATAATAACTTTGTGCTTTTGACATATCTCATATGAAAACTGCTTTATATCATCTGATATCTGTCTCGAAACCAGTAATTTCTTCCTATATTTGCAGATGAAAATAATGTGATATTGTAATAAGTATTTATGTCTGTTTTTAGATTTCCATGTTCCCATACCATGAGTATACAATAATTTCTGATTTTTAGCTACCTTAACCCACCGTCTAAAGCCAGTGGGATTGCGGTAGCCTTATTTCAACAGTCCCATTGAGGTCAAAAACAGGATCAGCATCACAACCGGCACGACGTATTTGATCATAAAACGATACAGCTTCGCCCTTGTAAAGCGCTCACCGTTTTTCTCCACCTCACCAACGATCCAGTCCGGGCCAATCACCCAGCCGATCAGAATGCTCGTCAGCAATGAAATAAACGGCATCAAAAAACTGTTGCTGATATAGTCCATCACATCGAGCAGCTGTCCGGTGGAACCGTTTGGCAGCGGCAGTTCAAAGTAAAGCACGTTGTAGCCAAGGCAGATCAGCACCGCCGTTACCAGCGAATAAACACCGATCAGTCCACACATCTTTTTGCGTGTCCGATGAAATACTTCCATACAGTTTGCAACCAGCGTTTCCATAACGGATACACACGATGTCAGCGCCGCAAAGCCCATCATCAGGAAAAAGGCGATTGCCACGATTCTTCCTGCGCCTCTCATCGCCGAAAAAACCTTCGGCAGCGAAATGAAAATCAGGCTGGGACCGGACGCCATGCCCTCTTTTCCAAGGAACACATAAACCGCAGGCAGAATCATCATTCCAGCGAGGAATGCAACTCCTGTATCAAAAATTTCGATCTGGTTCGTCGTTTTATTTAAGTCCACGTCATCTTTTACATAGGAACCATAAGTCACCATGATGCCCATCGAAACACTCAGGGAGAAAAACAGCTGGCTCATCGCATCCAGCAAAATCTCCAGAAACCGTTTCACCGTCAGTCCATGAAAATCCGGCAGCAGATAAATCGCCAGTCCCTGCATTCCCGTCCGAACCGCACCATCCTCCCCTTCTGCCGACAGCGTCAGGGAAAAAACCGCAATCGCCACAATCAGAACAACCAGCACAGGCATAATAAAGCTCGAAACCTTTTCGATTCCCTTTTCCACACCGCCGTAAACGACCGCAGCTGTCAGCACCAGAAACAGAAGCATAAACACGATCGGGGCTGCCTTTGACGTGATAAATGAAGTGAAATATCCGTCCTGCGCAGGCACATTGTCTCCAGATACCAGATATTCCACAAAATATTTCGTAATCCAGCCGCCGATGACCGAATAATAAGTCATAATCAGCACCGGAACCAGAAACGTCAGATATCCCAGAAATTTCCACTTCGGACAAATCGCAGCAAATGCATTCAGTGCATTTTTCTTTGTTTTCCTCCCGATCGCCACATCCGTTGTCAAAAGAACAAAACCAAATGTCAGCACCAGCACCAGATAAATAATCAGAAACAGTCCGCCGCCGTCCTTTGCACATAAATAAGGAAAACGCCAAATATTTCCGACGCCTACCGCACTCCCCGCCGCAGCGAGCACAAATCCGATTGAGCCGCTGAAGCTCCCTTTTTTCTCTTTCATTCTCTCCTCCATTCCGTATTTCTTCCAAAACGCTTTGACATTCAAAACCGCAGGAATCCCCCGTTTTCCCTGCGGTTGTCGCTCTCGTTGCAGCATGTTTGGCAGATACAGATTTTTCTTCGATATGCCGTTTATTGTATCTGCTCTGTAAAAATATGCAACTTTTTAGAATTTCGTTTTAAGAAACTTTTTTTAGAATTGTTTCTTTTAATTTTGCTTTTTCGGCATTTTTTTGTTATACTGAATCCAGAAAAATCCGATTTTCGTTTTTCGGATATTTATATGAAACAAATACACAGAGGACGAACCATGAACGAATTTACCTGTTATGTCGGCAATCAAATCAAATCCTACCGAAAAGCCGCCAGACTGACGCTGCAGCAGCTCGGCGACGCTATCCACAAAAGCCGCGCCACCGTCTGCAAATATGAAAGCGGCGAGATTTCTCCCGATCTGGAAACGCTCTATGAAATCAGCCAGATCCTGCAGGTTTCCCCCGCGCAGCTGACTGCGATCCGCCCGGATATACAGCATCCTTTTGTCTTTGGCGCACCTGCTGCCACTGAAACGACAGACGTTTACGGTCGAATACAGAAAAACCCGTTTTTCCAGGCAAGGCGGCTCTATTTTTATTTTTATGACGGACGCTGCCGCCGGATCAAAGACGGCATCATCGACATCGGCGCGCAGACCGACGTACCAAATACCTATGAAGCAACCTTCTCAATCTGCACACTTTCCGGAAACGGGCGCAGCAGCGAAACTTTTTATACCGGCACAGTTTTGTACAGTGACATGCTGATCCGATTTTCTTTCGTCAACCAGTACAATCCGCTGGAGGAAGATCTGCTTTACATTTTCAACCCTCTGGAACGGCGCAGTTTCACAGATGGTCTGCTCTGCGGTATTTCCAGCACCGACCTGATGCCCTGTGCGTTCAAATGCTTCATCACATTGAAGCCGCAGGAGCTGACCGACGACCTGCAGCAGCATCTTCTTTTCACCCGAGCCGAGCTGCAGCGCTGGAAAAAGCTCAACATGCTCTTAATCGACAACAACGCAGAGAGACTGATCTGAAAAGGCTTTGCTCTACCGCTACGCCACATCGCCCGGTTGCTTCTTTTTCCAAAAGACGTCGCCTGTACCCACATTCCGGCAGCTACACCTTTTTTCACAAAAAAAAACCGACAGAAGCTTTTCATCAGGCTTCTGCCGGGGTTTTATGTTTTCACACAGCTATTTGTGCCGCAGGCGTCACAAAGTAGCTATGATCGCAGAACCGAACTGGACGTTCGCCTCGCGATTCCTTCGGCGCAAAGCGCCTGCGGAATGGAGGATTTTATGCCAGTTTCAGGCGCAGGGTCTTGATTTCGAATGCCCTGAAATCAAGGGATACGGTGTTATCTTCCACAGCAACCTCTGCTTCTTTCTTTTCCAGCATATCGCAGGTCCATGCCTGTGCAACGTTGAGCGCAGTGAATACTTTCGTATTGACTGCTGCCTTCTTCGCTTCATACAGACGCAGGATCAGGTCGCCGCTGCCGTCCTCAGCCAGCTTCACGGATTCGAGAATAACGTTGTCTTTCTCTACACCGAAGGCGCTGAAGGTATCCACAACACCAGCTGTAATAACAGGCTTTACGTTCATCTCATAGCCCTGACGAACTACGTCGCTGTCTGCAAAGCTGCCTTCCCATGCAGTAAAGCCGTAGGTAAAGTGATGTTCTCTGTTGTCTGCATGCATCTCAGGAGCAGCTGCTGCACGCAACAGGGTCAGCTCAAGTGCATTGCCGTTCATGCTGATACCATACTTGCAGTCATTGAGCACTGCGGCACCGTGAGCCTGATCGCACAGAGCGCTGTAACGATGGTTGCAAACCTCAAAACGATCTTTTTCATATGCTCTGGAGCGTCTGGTAGGCCGCTCTACATAACCGAACTGCATTTCGTTGATCCCGTTCTCTGCAAATACGTTGACAGGGAAGCCAACCTTTAACAGGCGATGCAGCTCTTTCCAGTCGATGGCAGTTTCGAATTCCAGTCTTGTGCTGTCTGCATCCAGACGGATGTACTGAACGAAGGACGAATTGCTGATGCGGCCAGTTACCTTCAGGACACTGCGCAGGCTGCCTGTGCTTTCAACGGTTACTGTTACATCCTCTGCAGCGGTGATTTCCTGATCGATGTAGTTGGAATCGATATCCCATGCATCGAACAGACGCGGAACATCTTTATATAAGTGGAAACGGTTCATCGGCTCAGCTGCGAACTCTCTGCCGCTTGTCTTCAGAACAAAGGATACCACCTCACCCTTGCCGTCTACGACAGCCTTCACCTGATTGTTTTCCAGAATGAAGGTATCGCCGTCCTGAGTCAGGGAAACACTGTCTGCTGCCTTGGTCTTGGTTTCTGCAGGAACCAGGGAAACCATACCATAAGCAGGAACTTCTGTAAGACCATATACCTTGTCACCGATCTTTTCGGTCGGAACAGCCTTGCCTTCTCTGGTCTGTGCACCTGCCGCAAAGCTTTCCGGCAGCTCAACCAGTGTGTCATATGCAAATCCCAGGGAGTTGCCGACAGTCACGCCATTTCCGGCTTCTACCAGACCTGCAACTGCCTTTGCAGTCAGCTCATGGCTTTCTTCCAGAATTGCATGGAATGCTTTTTCCGCGTCCTCATAAACTCTTGCGATGGAAGAGCCGGGCAGGATGTCGTGGAACTGATGCAGCAGGACTTCTTTCCACAGACGCTCAATTGCCTCTGCAGGATATGTCTGTCCCTTCTGGGCTGCCAGCGTGCCCCACAATTCCAGATCACGCATGGAAAGCTCACATCTTCTGTTGTTGTTCTTCACCATTGCCTGAGAAGTATAGGTTCCGCGGTGAGCGCTGAAATACAGCTCTCCGGTATAGGTATGCTTCGGTCCGCCTTCTGCTTCCATATCCTGGAAGAACTCGATGGGACCTTCCAGTTTTACCTTCGGGCAGCCTTCCAGGTCAGCCTCACGCTTCGCATATTCCAGATAGTCTCTTGCCGGGCCGCCGCCGCCATCGCCGTAACCAAAGGGCAGGAGGAATGCATCCAGATCTCTCTTCTGGCTTCTGTTCTCCCACACGTTCATCAGCTCGGTGGGGTCGGTGCGGTAGGTGTAGCTGGTAGGCAGGAAGGAACTGATCTTCGTGCCGTCCATGCCTTCCCAGTAGAAATAATGGTAAGGGAACTGTTCGCCTTCATTGTAAGACCAGAAAATCTTCTGAGTTACCAGATATTCAACGCCGCAGCTCTTCAAAATCTGAGGCAGTGCAGCGGTATAACCAAAGGTATCAGGCAGCCACAGCATCTTGCTGTCTACGCCGAACTCTTCCTGATAATAGCGTTTGCCGTAGAGCAGCTGACGGATCAGTGCTTCCCCGGAAGCCATATTCGTATCCGGTTCTACCCACATCGCGCCCTCTGCGATCCACTGGCCATCCTTAACCGCCTGTTTGATTCTTTCAAACAGCTCGGGGTAGTATTTACGGCACATCTCATAGCCGGCAGGCTGACTCTGGATATATTTGTATTCCGGATATTCTTCCAGCAGGCGCAGCTGTGCTGCAAAGGTACGCTCTGTCTTTCTGTGTGTCTCTGCCATCGGCCACAGCCATGCCAGATCGATATGGGCATTGCCGATTGCGTAGAATACAGGCATAGTGGAACCGTTCTTCGCTTCCAGTGCGGGGCGGAGTGCTTCTCTGCCTGCCTTGTAGGATGCGATTCTGCCAGCCTCATCCTGCTCAAAATCAACAACAAGGGTAAAGGCCTCCAGCGCCTCTGCGATCTTTGCAGCCCGCAGGGAATTCGGATCGAGCTTGTCCAACAGCTGTCTTAAGGTGTCTGCATCCATCCACAGCTGATATGCGTCTTCATTCCAGATACCGAAGGTGCAGATACCGAGGGTACGTCTCTTGCCCTCTTCCAGCGGGTCCTGATATGCGCCGGGAAGTACCGGGCCGGTTGCGCAGCCGCCGTCCGGAGATTCCGGATAATAATGGCCCGCGTAGGTTTCCATCAGGATTTCATATTCTGTTCCTGCCACAGCGTCAGTGGTCAGAACGTTATCTTCTACGAAATGATGCTTCTGGGTTACCCAGGAAGCACGGTAGGTACCGAATTCCTGCCCGTTTACAAACAGCGTGGATTCGCCGTCCGGTTTTAAATCCATGACAATTCTCTTGCCCTGTGCTTCTGCAGGCAGAACCACTTTGCCTCTAAACCAGCAATATTCCCAGGTCTTGCCCCAGGTAAAGCCGGGCTCTACAGGCTCGAACGGGCCATTCATCGCTTCCTCCTGAGATAAATGATCCATTGTGCGGAACGCTTCCCAGGAAATCTCCCCCAAAGGTCTGTAAAAATCATCCTTCAGCGTGCGCATCCAATGCTGCAGTCTGCCACGCCATTCTGAACTCATGATCCCCATCTGAATTCCTCCGTGTTGTGTTATATTCTCGGGTATTAAAAATCAATACCACCTCATTTATAACGTTTTCCATCTGGTTCGTCAACCCCAATAATCCTATATTTATCCCTAAAAAATCACAATCTTTTTTCGATCAGCCACGCCGCTGCAAGCCGCTCCAGACCATCCCGGATTTCGTCCTCCGTCAGGCCGCCAAAGCCGATCAAAACGGTTGCGCGACACACAGCCTCCGGGACAGCTGCCCCCACAAGCGCTGACGACAGACCATAGACTTTCACACCTTGTCGGCGTGCCGCGTTGACAAGCTCTTTTTCGCTGCGTCCGACGCGATCCGTGAGCAAAAGATGCAGTCCCGCATTTTCCCCCGAAAGGTCAAATTGCCTGAAAAAGGGTTTCAGCCCGTCCAGCAGCGCTTCATGTTTTCTGCTGTAGCTTTTCCGCATCCGGTTCAAATGCCGTTCAAACGCACCGCTGTCCAGAAATTGCTCCAGCACCGCCTGGTCGACTCTCGAAACCGTACACGAAAAGCAGGCGCATTTTTGCCGGTAGCGCTCCAGCAAAGCCTCCGGCAGCACCATATACCCGACACGGATTGCAGGTGCAATCGACTTGGAAAAGGTTCCCATATAGATCACCTTTCCTGCCGCATCACTCGCCTGCAGGGACGGCACGGGCTTTCCACGGTAACGGAATTCGCTGTCATAATCATCTTCTATAATATAGCGTTCCTTTTCCCGTGCTGCCCAGTTTAAAAGCTCTGTCCTGCGCCCGATCGGCATCATACGCCCGGTGGGATACTGGTGCGACGGCATCACATAGACCACCTGCGCGCCCGATTTTTCCAGCTCTTCTATGCAGATTCCGTTGGCATCCGACGATACCGTAACCACTTCCCCCGCAAAGAGCTGAAAAATCTTCCATGCACGCGGATAGGTCGGATTTTCAAACGCCACTGTGATTGTTTCCTCGAAAACATAACGGAGCAGCATCAGCAGATAATCGTTTCCCGCTCCAACCACGATCTGCTCCGGTCTGCAAGTCACGCCACGGGATGCATGCAGATATCGGGAAATCGTGCGGCGCAGCGAAAGATCGCCCATCGGATCTCCCGGCAAAAACAGATCTCGGTTGTTTAGATTCAGAACGTTTCTGTTGACTTTTCGCCATAAATCAAACGGGAAATTACGCATGTCGATCGCATTCGGAGAAAAATCAACCAAAACGGGCGGCACCGCAGACGAGTCGTCCAATGCAGCTTTGGATGCGCAAGCGGCATCTGAAAGGAAAAGGCAATCGCCGCCTGCATCTGCACGTGAAAAGCTGCCAGCCTGTTCGCGAGACGTTATTCCTGCGTCCGGCGCGGTCTCCATCTGGTACAGTTCCTCCACCCGTGCGACAAAATATCCTTTATAGGGTACCGCCTCCAGATATCCCTCCGCCACGAGCTGGTCATACGCCAGCTCTACCGTACTACGGGATACCTGCAAATATTCCGCCAGAGAACGCGTCGAGGGAAGCTTCTCCTGACAGAGAAGCTTCCCCCTTCTGATTTCGTCTCTGATATATTGATAAATCTGTTCGTAAAGATGGGTTCCATCCTCTTTCCACTCAATTACCAGATCCTGCATAGGCTCAGTCCTTTTTCGGAAGCTTAAAGGAGCTCTTTAAAGATACAATCCGGTTAAATACCGGCTCGCCCGGCTTGGAATCCTTGTAATCTACGCAGAAGTATCCCTGTCTGACGAACTGGAAGCTTTCGTAGGGCTTTGCTTCCTTTAAGGAAGGCTCGATCCATGCTTCCTTTACAGTCAGGGAGTTGGGATTTAAGTTCAGGGAGCCGTCTTCATTGTAAACGCCCTTTTCTTCATCAATGATGTTCTCATACAGACGAACGGTTGCTTTGACTGCAGTCTGGCACGCCACCCAGTGAATGGTGCCCTTTACCTTACGTCCTTCAAAGCCGCTTCCGGACTTGGTTGCAGGATCGTAGGTTCCATGGATTACGGTTACATTGCTGTTTTCATCCTTTTCACAGCCTGTGCAGGTTACAAAGTACGCGTTCATCAGGCGCACCTCGTTGCCGGGAAACATACGGAAGTATTTCTTCGGAGGCTCCTCCATAAAGTCTTCGCGTTCGATGTAGAGCTCTCTGCCAAACGGAACCTTACGGCTGCCCAGTGCTTCGTTTTCCAGGTTATTCGGAGCGTCCAGATATTCGATCTGGTCTTCCGGATAGTTGTCGATCACAAGCTTCACCGGGTCAACGACTGCCATCACTCTGGCGCGTTTTAATTTCAGATCTTCCCGGATGCAATATTCCAGCATCGCATAATCTACGGAAGAATTGCTCTTGGAAATACCGCACAGGTCTACGAACATTTTGATGGATTCCGGTGTAAAGCCTCTGCGGCGAAGCGCTGCGATGGAAACCAGACGGGGATCGTCCCAGCCGTCTACGATGCCCTGCTCTACCAGCTTCTTAATATAACGTTTGCCGGTAACAACATTGGTCAGATACAGCTTTGCAAACTCGATCTGACGGGGCGGATAGGGTTTGTATTCCAGCTCCCGCACAACCCAGTCGTACAGCGGACGGTGATCTTCAAATTCCAGCGTACAGATGGAATGGGTAATGCCCTCGATGGCATCCTCGATGGGATGTGCAAAATCGTACATCGGATAGATACACCATTTATCTCCGGTATTGTGATGTGTCATGTGCGCCACACGATAAATAACCGGATCTCTCATGTTCATATTCGGGCTTGCCATATCGATTCTGGCGCGCAGAACCTTTTCGCCGTCGGCATATTTGCCCGCTTTCATCTCTTCAAACAGAGCGAGGTTTTCTTCTACGCTTCTCTCTGCACCGGGATCCATCTTGCCGGGCTCGGTCAGCGTACCGCGGTATTCACGGATCTGATCCGCGGAAAGATCAGAAACGTAAGCTTTGCCTTTTTTGATCAGCTTTACAGCGCCCTCATACATCTGGTCGAAATAGTTGGATGCAAAGAACAGTCTGTCCTCCCAGTCTGCGCCCAGCCATTTTACGTCCGCCTTGATCGATTCTACAAATTCGATCTTTTCCTTCGTCGGGTTGGTATCGTCAAAACGGAGATTGAATTTACCGCCGTACTGCTTTGCAAGTCCATAATTTAACAGAATGCTCTTGGCATGTCCGATATGCAGATATCCGTTGGGTTCCGGCGGAAATCTGGTATGTACTGTTTCGTAAACGCCTTCCTCCAGATCTTTATCAATCATCTGCTCGATGAAGTTTCTGGAAACAGGCTCCTTTGCTTCTTCTGCTGCAGGATTTTCTTTCGAGAATTCAGCCATTTTCCTTATCTCCCATCCTTTCATTTCCTTATTATTGTTTTATCTTATCAAAACAAACATTAAAATACAACATCGTTCTTAAGAAAATAATAATGTTCTTTCCCCCTGTTGTATGATAAAATACCTTTTGCAGGGATATTTTTATCAGTTTCGGAATACCCTGCTGTACAAATGTTATAACTACACTTTTTTATGCAGGAGGACTCCCTTATGAATCGTGCCTTACTCAAACAGGATGCCAAGGACGCTATGAAAGCGGCAAATCCGCATCCGGTACTCACCACCCTTGTTTTCTGGGCGATCCAGCTCGCCGCGCAGATCATTCTTGGTATTGTTTCCAGTATCTGCGGCTTTACTACCTACTTTTCTGCAGCCATCAGCTCCGGCATGTATGAAGACAGTGCATTTTTAAACTATGCCCCCAGCATCGGCGCTTTCCTGATCTACCTGGTTGTTGCGATCGTTATCGGCCTACTGATCGGTACCGTTCAGTTTGGTTATTATGCATACAGCCTGAAGGTTTTCAAGCATGAAGAAGCCGGCATTTCCGAGCTGCTTGCATACTTTCCCATGCTGCTCAAGATTTTTGGTCTTTCCCTCTGGATGGGTCTGTTCATCATGCTGTGGAGCTGCCTGTGCTACATCCCCGGCATCATCGCTGCACTGCGTTATTCCCAGGCCTTCTACATTCTGGCAGAAGATCCCAATAAGGGAATCCGTCAGTGTGTCAATGAAAGTAAAGAGCTGATGAGCGGTCATCTGTGGGAATACTTCGTGCTGCAGCTTTCCTTTATCCTCTGGTATCTACTTACAGGTGTTACCTGCGGTATTGCAAGCCTGTATGTAACTCCTTATACCGAGATTACCAACGCCGGTTATTATTTAAGCTTAAAGCCGGAACAATCTTATGACGGCGGATATGGATGCGATCCTCAGCCGGATGATGTGATCTGAGGACTTTCCGGAAAATAGCTATTGTAACCATATGATTTTTATAAAATATCCATTCGTACAGGTGTACTTCCTAAAGACCTGGGCGGATGGATATTTTTTATTTTTATAAAAAAGAATGTGCATCCTCGTAAAGCGTTTATTATCGTATGGAAACGAAGTTTTCTATACGATAATAAGAACCAGATACCCGAGAGGCGAAGCCTTTCTGGCATCTGGTTTTTATTTTTCAATCTTTACCGCCTTCCGATACTAGGCGATATCCTGTATTTTTTGCGATGTCACCGCTTTGCCCCCGGAGTTTCAGCCACTGCTCATCCGAGCCGGTGTGCCGTTTTGTGTAGCTTAGTGATGGAACAGTCTGATTCCGGTAAATACCATCGCCATGTCATACTTATCACAGCATTCGATGACCACATCATCGCGGACGGAGCCGCCGGGCTGTGCAATGTATTTTACGCCGCTCTTATGTGCGCGTTCGATGTTATCGGAAAACGGGAAGAATGCGTCAGAACCAAGGGTTACATCGGTCAGCTGGTTTAACCATGCACGCTTTTCTTCTCTCGTAAAGACAGCAGGCTTTACCTTGAAACGGGTCTGCCATACGCCCTCGGCCAGCACATCTTCGTATTCATCACCCATGTAAACATCGATGGCATTGTCTCTGTCTGCGCGTCCAAGGCCGTCTACAAACTGCAGTCCAAGCACCTGGGGAGACTGACGCAGCCACCAGTTATCCGCTTTCTGTCCTGCCAGTCTCGTGCAGTGGATACGGGACTGCTGACCTGCACCAATACCGATCGCCTGTCCGCCTTTTACATAGCAAACAGAATTGGACTGGGTATATTTCAGGGTGATCAGCGCGATCTTCATATCGATCAGCGCCTCTTCGGGCACTTCTTTGTTCTTTGTTACAAAGTTTGACAGCAGCTCTTCATCAATGTTTAACTCGTTGCGTCCCTGTTCAAAGGTCACGCCGAACACCTGTTTTCTCTCGATTTCGGCAGGACGATAGGAGGGATCAATCTGGATAACATTGTATCCGCCCTTTTTCTTTGCTCTTAAAATCTCCAGCGCTTCATCGGTATAGCCGGGAGCGATCACTCCATCGGAAACCTCGCGCTTGATCAGCTTTGCCGTGTCTGCGTCACAGACATCAGACAGTGCAATAAAGTCACCAAAGGAAGACATTCTGTCTGCACCTCTCGCTCTTGCGTAGGCACATGCCAACGGAGAAAGCTCTCCAAGGTCGTCTACCCAGTAAATTTTTGCCAGCGTATCCGTCAGCGGAAGTCCCACGGCCGCACCAGCCGGGGAAACGTGCTTAAAAGAGGTTGCTGCCGGAAGTCCGGTCGCTTTTTTTAACTCGGAAACAAGCTGCCAGCCGTTTAATGCATCCAGGAAATTGATATATCCTGGCTTGCCGTTTAATACGGTAACAGGCAGGTCGCTGCCATCCTCCATGAAAATTCTGGAAGGCTTCTGATTCGGGTTGCATCCGTACTTTAACTGAATTTCGTTCATTTTTTCCTCCATTCCATTTTCAGTGGTTTTTGTTCACAATTCTTGTCTCGTATTTGCCGGTTTCGATGTCGATGTAGCGCACAAACAGGGAAACCTTATTTTCTTCATTCAGACTTTCCCAAACCAGCTGAGTAAAGCTGTCGATATCTCCGGAAATCGCAACCTTCTTCGGCTCGCCGGAAAAGCTCGGCAGCGGATTGCCGTCATGCATATAGGTGTGGATAAATCTGCCCTCGCCCGCTTTCGGATTTTCGTAAGCAAAGGTGTAACGCAGGCAGGAGGACGGATCGCCGTCGTCGCTCTTTAAAATGGACATTGCAAAGTTGTAGCCGCCGTTTTCGATATGCAGGATACCGGAAATACGGGGAGTGTAGTTCGGACCGTCCGGTTCAAATTCCCGGCTGCGCAGGCTCTGCTCAAAGGTCAGCTGCTTGTCCATGCCCTCATAGATCGTGTCTGTCTGGTCGCCGTTTGTAACGATCGTCTTGTTACCCAGCACGCGAACCGGTGCATAGATGATCAGGCTCGGATCCTCCAGCTTGGACGGATCAAACGCCTGTGTGCGGATGCCCTCGCCCTCCTCTACGAACACGCGGTTGCGGGAATTGCTGCTTCTGCCCATAATAAAATACGCTGTTACCGCCTGTTTTCCGTCAGGGGTTTTGCCGATGACGATACCTCGTCCCGGATAGGCGTTGTTTTTCAGTTCTTCCGAAAGATTTAAAAGCTCCATGTTGTCCTCCATTTTGAAATGAATACGATAAAAAACCGCCTGAATACTCACATCATCTTCTGCTGTCAGTACCCAGGCGGTCGGTTTCTTCAAACGTGCTCCCCGTGGTGATCTCCACTAATCCGCCAGTCACACGTTTTGTGTTTGATTGTGTTAAAACAGGATACCCGCTAACGGAACATCCTATTCTATGCTATGCGGCCAATCGGTTAAAATCAGTCCGCAGAGCTGTAGTTGGGAGCTTCCTTCGTGATATGAATATCATGAGGATGACTCTCACGCAGAGCTGCTGCAGAAATCTTGACGAATTTGCCGTTTTCCTTCAGCTCTTCGATGTTTTTTGTTCCGCAGTAACCCATACCGGAGCGAAGACCGCCCATCAGCTGGAATACCGTATCTTCTACCAGGCCCTTGTATGCAACACGGCCTTCTACGCCTTCCGGAACGAGCTTCTTGGCGTCGGTCTGGAAGTAGCGATCCTTGCTGCCGTTTTCCATCGCAGCAATGGAACCCATGCCGCGGTAAACCTTGTATTTACGTCCCTGATACAGCTCGAACTGTCCGGGGCTCTCATCACAGCCTGCAAACATGGAACCCATCATGCAGACGCTTCCGCCTGCCGCGATTGCTTTGGTGATTTCACCAGAATACTTGATACCGCCGTCTGCGATGATCGGGATACCATATTCTCTTGCAACTGCGTAGCAGTCCATGATAGCTGTGATCTGAGGAACACCGATACCTGCAACAACACGGGTTGTACAGATAGAACCGGGTCCGATACCAACCTTAACGGCATCTGCACCTGCTTCGATCAGTGCTCTGGTCGCTTCTCCGGTTGCAACGTTGCCCGCAATTACCTGCAGATCCGGATATGCTTCCTTGATCATGCGCAGGCAGCGCAGTACGTTTTCAGAATGACCATGTGCGGAATCCAGAACAATAACGTCAACCTTGGCTTCTGCCAGAGCTGCCACACGATCCAGAACATTGGCAGTAATACCAACACCTGCACCGCAGAGCAGACGTCCCTGTGCATCCTTTGCTGCAAGAGGATATTTGATCGTCTTCTCAATATCCTTGATCGTGATCAGGCCCTTCAGATTGAAGTCCTTATCAACGATCGGCAGCTTCTCTTTTCTTGCCTTTGCCAGAATCTTCTTTGCTTCTTCCAGTGTGATACCTTCGGGAGCCGTAACCAGACCTTCACTGGTCATGGATTCTTTAATCTTCTTGGTAAAATCTGTCTCGAATTTCAGGTCGCGGTTGGTAATGATGCCGACCAGCTTTTTGCCCTCTGTGATCGGAACACCGGAAATACGGAATTTTGCCATCAGCTCATTGGCATCTGCAAGGGTATGCTCCGGGGATAACGAAAAAGGATCTGTAATGACGCCGTTCTCAGAACGTTTTACCTTGTCCACCTCATCGGCCTGCGCCTCAATGGACATATTCTTATGGATAATACCGATACCGCCCTGTCTGGCCATTGCGATCGCCATTCTATGTTCTGTAACGGTATCCATTCCCGCACTCATCAGCGGAATGTTCAGCTTGATCTTTTTTGTCAACCAGGTAGTCACGTCGACCTGATTGGGAATTACCTGAGAGTATGCCGGCACCAACAGCACATCGTCAAAGGTAATGCCTTCGCCAATAATCTGACCCATCTTCTCTCCTCCTGCGTATTTTAACTGTCAATTCAATGAAAACTGCCAGTAAATACACTACTGACAGTTCGTTTGAGGCAAGTGTAACAGAATTAAAACTCTGTGTCAATCGAAAAATACTTTTCTGGGCGCAACAGACTGAAGTGCTTTTACCATGGCCTCGCTGGGCTCAAAAATGATCTTGCGGTCTCCGCTGTAGATCATCACATAGCGTCTGTCCGGCTGTCCGGCAACGCCGCTGGAATAGTCCGTCACCTTAAGCTGACGATTCTTCATGTTGTCCAGATGCCAGGAGTTGATCGGTGCAAAAATCTCCATACGCTCTGTTTCAAACTTCTCGACTTTTTTCCGTTTGGTTTTGTTTAAAATCTTGTCGACGGAAATCTCCTTATCCACGTACAGATATTCAAACTCCACGCTGGCATTGAGCGAAGTAAAATACGCTCCGATTCCGGCTGCTGCCACTCCGAGCCACATCAGGGCATTCAGCATGCTAAGCAGGAAAAAAATCACCGCCAGGACAATCAGAAAAACCTGCAGTGCTTTCATCGCACTGGATGGTTTTTTCGCCACCAGACATTCTACATAGCTTTCATTCATATTGCTTTACCACCTTCGTATTTATTCTCCATCCCGGGAAGCTCAGGGTTTTGAAAGGTCTGTCCTTTTGACAGTGCTCCCTTTTTCAAACCGATAAAGCTATCATAGTACAGAATTCGCTTTTTTTCAAGGTATCCCAGGGACTTATCCGGTAGTTTAGAAAATTTTCACTTTTCTATCACAATGCTTTCATTGACTTCCCAAAATCAAACGACTATGATAAATATCAGCGCATGAATCTTTCCATACTATCGAAACGATCGAACACAGGATATCGGCACCAGATTTTGCCGCATGCCGCAAAATACAGGATTCAACACCGAACTACAGGGAGGCACTCAATGGCAACAGGCAATTCCGTCCATGACGAAGTTAAGGAACAGCAGCAAAAATTAAAAGGGAAACCCTTCAAGGAAAAATGGGCTTATTTCTGGGAATATTATAAAATCCAAACGATCGTGGTGATCGCGGTTCTCGCCTTTGCGGGAAACCTGATTTACACCTTTGCGACGCGCAAGGATACCGTCATGGAAGCAGCCTTTGTCAACTGCTACATGAATACCGAGGTCGACTCCGACACGATGATCGCCGATTTTGAGCAGTATGCTGACATCGATACCTCCAGCGACTGTGCCGCAATCAACCGGGATATGAATGTTGATTATGAAAATGCTGACCAGTATTCCTATGCAAATATGCAGAAAATCATCGCGATGATATCCGGCAAGACCTTAGACGCCCTCATCACAGATGATACCTATATGGATCACAATCTCGAAGCCGGTCTGTTCTGCGACCTGCACCAGTATTTTACCGACGAGGAGCTGGCGCAGTACGGCGATCAGGTTATATACAAGGATCTTCCTGATGACAATACCGACGGGGAAATCCCCATCGGCATCAGCGTCAGCAGATCCAAATATTTGCTGACAGATCGGGCAAATGCATGGTTTACCATCCCTGCCAACTGCCAGCACCCGGAAAATGCGAAGAAATTTTTAGAGTTTATGCTTGAGCCGTAACACTCGCTGCTGCATACGACATGTAAAAATTCCGTGTAAGCTGTCAGAACGCTGCTCACGGCAAAAATCCCCGCCGCCACAGCCTGAATCGCTGTGACAGCGGGGATTTTGTTATTCAAAGCGCGCCATGCGCACTTCTCACTCATTTTTCAGAATCAATTCCATCAACGTGTTCCCTTTTCCCTCCGGGTCATAGCTCTGCCACGCGATCACGCGGCCATGAGGCGACAGATACAGCATCTGTCCGTTCATACCGCCCTTGCAGTGCCCTCCGTTTTCCATCTTTGCAAGCTCATATTCCCGCTCAAAAACAATCTCGACCCACTCTTTCGAGAGCAGCCGCTTTCCTTCAAATGTGCCACCGTTTTGATAGACCTCGCCAAGCTTTGCCATGTCCTCTGTGCGCACATACATGCCGGTCGCTCCAATCGGATACCCCATCGGACACTTTGAAAAAGCCGCCTCCCTTACATGCAGCGGCATCAGCAGGCGCGGGCGCAGAAAGTCGTCCAGCTTTTCTCCGGAAAGCTCCGTCACAACGCGGGACAGCAGATAATATGCACCGTCGCTGTACTGATAGTCCACGCCCGGCCGCGCCGGAACCGGACGTTCAAACGCGAGCTTTAAAAAATCCTCCGAACCAAACTGCGTCATATCATAATTATCGATATCCAGGAAATCCTCCGTCACGCCGATTCGGTGCCGGATCACATAATCCAGCGTCACTTCTTCCCATTGCGGATCATAGCGCTCCGGCAGCTTTTTCCGAAACAGATCGCATATCTTATCGTCTGGCTTCCAAAGTCCCTGATCGTATAAAAAGCCAAGCGCCGTCACGGTAAACACCTTCGTAACGGAATAGATGTCGTTGCACGGATTGTCCGGCACAAAGCTCCATGTCGTGCGCTTTCCATGCTCCGACTCCGTCAACCAGAACAGCGGAAGATTCAGCCCACGGATTTCCTCCAGAATTGTTTCTATCATGTTATTTTTCCTTTTCTTTAATGTAGTGTGACACGCCGAGCTGCCATATCACATTGTAGGCACCTTGTCCTCGCCTGTGGGCGCAAGGCTCCACTCCACCTGCTTTTCCCCGTTTTCCAGAAGCTCCCAGCTCACCGAAAGGATTCCATCCGGCGTCTGGATACTGCCCTTTGCCCAGGTCAGCTGCCGCTGGCTGCTGAGACGGATTTCGTAAGAAAAATGCTGTGTGGACCCGGGCACGGCTGGCGGCTGCAGTTCGCCGTTGAGCGGCTTCAATGCCTGTGCTGGCGGTGCAGTAACGTCCGGCTGCGCAGGATTGACAACGGGCGGCTGCGCCGATGGCGTCATCCGAATCCCAAGGATCTGTGTAAACAGCAGCCGCACACAGGCGCCAAACATCGGATGGTTATGGGATTCTCTGCCATCCCAGCGCTCCCAGAGCGTCGTCGCACCATTTCGTTTCATATGTGCAAAGGACGCTGCTTCGCTGTCATTGGTCAGAAGCCTTACAGCCAGATCCCCTGCACCGATGGAAAACAGTTGTTCCAAAAGCATCGACGTGCCGAAAATTCCGGTATCAAAACGTCCGAGCGCTTCATATTTTTCGACCAGATGCTTTTTCGTCCGCTCATCCCCAAGCCCAAGTGCCAGTCCATAGGCGTTGCCTGCTGCCCTTCCTTCGCAGAAATCTCCGGTTTCCGGATCGAAGTAAGCATCAAGAAAAGCATTTTTGACATTCTTTTCCCGCTCTGCAAATCGAATTGGCAGTTTATTATTCATTTTTTCTGAAATTTGCATCATTTCCTGCAATCCATGCAAGTAGTAGAACGTATTGATAAATGCCTCCGGCAGCTGCTCCTTTTCCTCTGATGCCGGGAAGCACCAGTCGCCCAGACACCAGCCGCCCTCTTCTTCGCGGACCACAAGTCCCTTTTCACTGTGGGCATCCATATAATCGAACCAGCGCAGGATCGCGTCATAGCCCTGCACAAGCAGGCTGTCGTCCCCATAAATTTTTGCCCATGCGAGCGGAACCTGATACACTGCGCAGCCCCAGCCGCCGGGTCCTCCTCCCCCGCCCAGAAACGGCGCGGTATGTGGGATATGTCCGGTTTCTGCGCCCTGGCTGTCCAAAATATCCTGATACCATTTCCGATACAGCTCTTTGGCATCCAGAAGCAACATCGCCGTTTCCGCCGTCAGCTGACCGTCTCCGGTATATCCAAGCCGTTCTCGGTGCGGGTAGTCTGACGGAATGCAACCATGATAATTGTCCAGCTGCGTACGAATATAGGCTTCATAAAGCCAGTTCAGCACTGGATCTGAGCAGGAAAAGCTGCTGGTCACCGCCACATCCGTATGAATCACTTCTGCATACAGCACCTCACAGGATCCCTCCGTCTCAAAATACCGAAAGCCATGCCAACAAAACAACGGATGCAGTGTCTGTATCCTTCCATCGCAGATATAATGATCCTGCTGCAGCTGATCGCTGCCGCCCGCCGATTCAAAATCCAGCGTACCATCTGCTGCCAGCTCCTCTGCATGGCGTACCGTAATGCATTCTCCTTTTTTTCCAAGGCAGGAAAGCACAACGCGCCCGGCGATATTTTCCCGACAGTCATAAATTTTTCTGCCATCGTACTCCCCAATCAGGATCGGATAAAGCTTTCGGATCACACGATCCGGCGGACAGGTCTGCTCTTCTAAAAGGGTTTCCGGTGCATGGACCGGCTGTGCTGGCTTCCAACCGGATAAATCAGCGCCCGGATCCTGCCAGCCTTCCGGCTCTTTCCGCAAATCCCGCACCTCTCCCAAAAAGAGGTTGTTTTTCAGCAATCCGCCCGGATGCCACAATGTCTGCCGGTCGCTTTCAATCCATTCCTGTCTTCCGTCTGCATCCGTCAACGTCAGTTCAAACCAAAGCTTCGGCAGACCGAAAACAAATTTTCCTTCGGCAATCCGCTCTGTCTGATGATACCAGCCATTGCCCAGTCGTACTGCAAGTACGTTTTCTCCTGCTTTTAAATATGGAAGTAAGTCAAAGCTTAAATACCGGCAGCGATGTGCGCTGCGCTCCTCCCATACCGGATACGTTGTTTCACAGCCGAGCACCGACGCGTAGTCTGTCATCGCCGGCATCAGCTCCTGATCGCTGATCCTTTTTCCATTGATATAGAATAGAAAATATCCCAGTCCGCAGATTTCCAGACGGGCGCTTTGAAAGCGCTCTGTCCTATCCAGCCAGAAGCTTCTTCGAAACAGCGGCGCTTCACAGCCTGCGCCGCCGCAAATCCAGTGTTCTTTTTTCAATCTTGATTCCCTCCCGCAGCCCTTGCCGCCCCAATATCAGAAAACATGCCGCCCTGACATCTGCTTAGATGATAGAACGGCATACGCACTCTTCTAAATATTGGAAGCCTGTTTATTACTGACTTACTGTCATTTTCCCCAGAATTTCTTCTACTTCCTCTACACTCATCAGGAGGTCTTCCGCTATTTTGGATACAGAATCGCCTTTTTGATACTTTTTAGTTACCAACTCAACCGTTTTTTGATTAGATCCTTCCAGGCGTCCCTCTTCACGTCCCTCCTCGCGTCCCTCTAAGCGTCCTTCTAAGCGTCCTTCTTTACGTCCTTCTTTACGTCCCTCTTCCAGTCCTTCCTCGCGTCCTTCTTCTTGACCTTTCCTACGTCCTTCTTCCAGCCCTTTCTCCATGGCTTCCCGAAAAATCTCCTTCGACCGATAATTCAACACTTTTCCTCCCATAACTTCCGTAACCTCCTTCTCCACATTGTCATATTTCGACGCCAGTTTTTCCACTACATTATTCGCCAGTTCACACAACGCGCCGCCGGTAATTGGCTTCATACGCCCGCTTTGGCACTCCTGATCCAGCCGTGCAGCTACGTTCTCATATTCCATCCGCAGACTGCGAAGCCGTTTTTCATCTCCATTAATTTTTCGAAATTCTTTTTCATACCGAAAAATATAAAACGGGATCAGCATCCACAGCTGTTTTTCAAAAATTTCTTCCAACGTATAGTTCTTTACTTTCAGGATCGGAATTTCGTAAAATAGTTCTTTTTGTCCGATACAAACGCAAATTTTCAATTCATCCGGCGTATTCGAATTGCTCCTCAGATAGATCACTGCAGAATCCGGAAATTTCACATACAGCACACCGTCCCGGTATTCCTTATTCATCAAAGCAATCTGCGCATCATATTCCCACATCCGAATTTCCATCGTCCCATCCGCTGTGCTCTGGCATTCCAGATGATACCGTTTGGAAATTCCCTTTAAAGAAATCAATGTCAAGTTGGAATCCGTAACCCGCTTCTCCTTTTTCCCCTCCGGATTCCTCAAAAAAATCTCGTTCTCATTCGATACCACTACTTCCCGCCCGGTATAATTCGTGCCGAACAGCTCGTTAATCAGTGGAACCACCAGCTCTGGGCAGTCCTGCAGCAGCGTGCGGAAAGTGTCATCATAAGGTGTATTGATTGTCTCCATCTTTTGCCTTTCTGATACATTCATCATATACCAGGAAGACTTCTTTCTGCAAGGTCTTCCCGATATCTCCATCTGTTCCTTATTCAATTTTTGTCTGATAGAAATCTCTGGTCGATCCGACCTTGAAAAAGTAGAAAAGATTTCAGATTCTACGGCATAGGCGACTTTCCCTCTGCAAAAGCCGGCAGCCTTGGCCTTCTCGGCGATCAGCTCCCCCCCCCCCCCCCCACCACCCCCCCCCTGCCATAATAGAATAGATTTAATATAAACGATATTTTGAAAAAAATCAACAGCAACTGCTATCCAATATGCTGCGTTTTGATTTGGGGTCTGACCCCGTTTCACGCATATCCCCGCCTCTGCTTTTCCCACATCTGCCAGTAACGCCCCTTTCGTGCCAAAAGCTCCTGATGGCTGCCGCACTCCGTAATCCGTCCATGCTCCATGACATAGATTCGATCCGTCAGCGCCGTCACGGAAAGCCGATGCGAAATCACGAGCACGCCCTGATCGGGATGCCCCTGCAGCAGCGTTTTGTTAAACGCATCCTCCGCAAACGGATCAAGTGAAGCCGCCGCTTCATCCGCAATCAGAAACTCCGTGTTATAATAGCAGGCGCGCGCCAGCGCAATCTTCTGTTTCTGTCCCTCTGAAAACAGGAAACCGTCCTCGCAAAATTCCCGCAACACCTGTTTTTCGACCGAAACAGAGGTCCCCTTTTGATACAAACCGCTCTCGCACAACGCGTCCGCAGCCCGGCTCTTATCTGCGTTTTCGGAAAGCGCCACATTCTCCGCCAAAGACGCCGCATACAGCAGATTTCCGGCAAACAGCACCGTGAAATGCTTTCGACATTCCTCCCATTCTGCCTTTGTTGAAACGGCTGCTCCATCCGCCAAAACCGCTCCGCTGTCCTTTTTTCCAAGTCCAAGCAAAACCTTGATGAACGTCGTTTTTCCAGCGCCGCTGTCTCCGACCAATGCGATCTTTTCCCCCTTTTTCATCTGAAAACAGATATCCTGTAAGACTTTCTTCTCCCCGTATCCGAAATCGACATGCTCCATCGAAATCTCTGAAATCGTCCTGCTGTCCGCTGCCATGGATTCCTGGTTTTTGTCATTCGACACTTCTCCGTTTTGTTCGCAAAAATCAAAAAATCCGTCGATGTATCCGGCATACTCCCCGGCTCTTCCCGCCATCTGCTCAGACAGCACGGACAGCGCATACAGGATGATGTGCGTCCCGTTCAAAAGCGCCGCAAAATCGTCCAGTCCGATCGTCTTTTTCCAGAAAAAACAATACCCCAGATACGCGATCATCAAACAGTCGATAAACAGAAAATCGCTCCCGATCTCCCGCCCGAACGCAATTGGAAAAATACGTCGATTCCACTGTTTCGTCTGCTCCGCCTTTTGCGAAAAGCTGTCCTGATCCCGTTTTACGAAAAATGGCAGGCAGCCCAGAATCCGCCCCTCTGCTGCATATTCCTTTCGCAGAAAAATCCGTAAATAGTTCTGGTGCAATGCATCTTTTTTGTTCTGTTCATCCCGCTTTGCGTTCGTTTTTTCCACCAGACTTTTGACACAGAAACGGCTTGCCACAAACGCCAGCAAAACGAACACAACGATCATCTGATCCATGCGGATATAAATGACGACTGCTACCGCTCCTGCCAGAAAACTGCCGAACAGCTGCCGGTAAAATTCCAGCGTTTCTTCCATCTTCGTCTGCGTAAACTGCAACGCCCTGCGGTATCCATGAAAATACGCTTCGTCGTTATATTTTCTGCAATCTGCGTCCAGCATGATCCGGTACAGCCTACGGTTTAATTTGTATTCCAGCCGTTCCTTCCACTGCGGATAAACCCGTTCAAAATACCAGTGCCACAAAAAGCTCACTGACAGCTGGTACACGAGAAATCCTCCCAGCACCCACGCTGCCCGTATCAGATCACGCCCCATCAGCGCGCCGATCATCCATTTCAAAACAAGGACATTCGCCAGCACATCCGCCAGGTCATATGCGCCCGTCAGCACAATTTCCAGTAAAAACAGCCCCGGTGCATCCAGAAAGCGGAGCTTCTGCAGCCGCAGATGACTTTTCAACCCGTTAAACCGCATCGTTTTCCCCCTCCTGTGCAAAATACTGCCGTCGCTGCGTCGTAAACATCCTGCAGTAGTCGCCGCCCTTTTCCATCAGCTCTTCGTGCGTTCCATGCTCTGCAATCATTCCGTTTTTCAGATATAAAATCTGATCTGCCTGCCGTGCAAAGGATAACCGATGCGTCACGAAAATCAACAGCTTTCCCTTTGTCGCTTCCAGCACTTCCTGCAAAATATCCGCTTCTGTCAGCGGGTCTAAAAATGCTGTCGGTTCATCCAGAATTACCGCATCGAAATCGCCTGCAAACACCCTGCACAGAGCAAGCCGCTGTCCTTCCCCGGCGGAAAACATGGCTTTTTCCCCTTCTTCAAACAGCTCCACTGCAGTATGAATGCCCTGCGGAAGACTTTCGATTTTTTCTTCCAGACCGACTTTCCGCAGCGCTTCCCACACAGTCATTTCGTCCTCTTTTCTGCATTCCCGCAGCAAAACATTTTCCGCCACGGTCGCCGGATACAGCCGGTAATCCTGCAGCAGCGCAAACACATTTTTCCCGATTCCGGTTCGGCTGACTGCCCCATTTCTGTACAGCTTCCCGGTAAAATCCGGATAAAGCCCCAGCAGCACTTTCAGGAAGGTGGACTTTCCTGCGCCATTCTCCCCGACCATCACAACGCGTTCCCCTTTTTTCGCTAAAAAGCTGATATCATGCAGTCCAGCCGTCCCGTTCGGATAAGTAAACGAAAGCTGTTTCGCCTCAACAGACTGCAATGCTTCCTCCTGCGTTTCGTCCTTTTGTGCCGGTTTTTCTTCGGCAAAAAAGTTCAGAAAATCCTCTACATAAAGCAGATTCTCCGTAAAACGTGCATACTCTGTTCCAAGACGAACCAGTTTCGCATTCAGGTTTGCAATCGACAATACCAGCACGGAATATTCCGAAACCGGAAGCCCCTCCTGTGTCCAGAATTTCCACAGCGCATAAATATTTCCTGCGGTAAATGCGAACGTCGCGCCAAGATTATCCGCCAGAAAACCGAGCAATACCAGCGTTCCGCCCTTTTCCCGAGCAAGCGTACAATTTCCCGTTTCCGCCTCCCGGTTTAAATGATCCAGAATGCTGTAGGCATCCGAAGTCCGCAGCTCCTCCATATTTTCGTGGAAGAAAAATTTGCGCCACACATACGCCTTTTTCCGGTCGTGGACACTTTTTTCCACTTCATAATCATGCCGCACTGCTCCCTGTCTGCGCAGCACCATCGTCAGCAGAAACGGTGCAATCGCCACGACAAACAGAACCGGATCAAGCGTCGCCAGATAGGTCAAAACCGCCACAAGCGCCGATGCCAGCCGAACCGTATTCCCGATATTTCCCATGATTTTTTCATAAGTCGCAGATGCATGATTGGCAAGATATTCCAACCGGTTCAAAAACGCCGTTTTCTCATAAGAGGCATACGGCACTGCAGTTGCACGTTCCTCGATCCGGTGCACAATCCGCCCTTCCTGCAAAATATCCGCCTGTTCGCTGTAGCATTCCCGATACCATCTGCTCACGCCCCGAAGCGCCAGATTGATCCCACAAAAAAACAGAAGCCCTGCGAAAAAGCGTTTCCCGTCCCCCTCCTGCAGACAGGAAATATAAAAGCTCACTGCGAAAATATTGACCACAAATTCCCGCACACCGTCCAGCACATGAATCAGGATATGCAGAAAAATCCGTCCTTTCCCCAATCCGATGAGCCGGAGATATTGTATGTATTTCTGAATCATTGTCTCCCCCAGTTATATCAAACAATAGAATGCACGCTCTGCAAGCATTCTATTGTCATGAATCAAAACCCCGGCGCGTAGTGAAATATTGTATGGAGCATGTAAGAAAACTGCTTCATGATACCTTCCCCCTCTGTTAAACAACGTAATTCTCCGCCTGTGCTTTCCACATCCTGCTGTAAAGCCCGCCTGCCGCAAGCAGCTCCTCGTGTGTCCCTGCTTCGGCAATCCGCCCTTTCTCCATCACCAGAATCCGGTCAGCCAGGCGTGCAGAAGCGAGCCGGTGTGTTACGATCACCGCTGTTTTTCCCTTTACCATCTGTAAAAATTTCTCATACACAGCGCTTTCTTCCACCGGGTCGATCGCCGCAGTCGGTTCGTCCAGCACAATCAGGTCATGTTCCCGGTACTGTCCCCTCGCAATCGCCACCTGCTGCCAGAGCCCTCCGGACAGGTCGATTCCCTCAAACTCCCGCGACAGCATCAGTTCGCTGCACTGCTCAACTGCTTCCGGCTTTAAGCCCGTGCGCTCCAACAGCGATTTTACCGACGCATTCTTTTTCGGGTCGCTGATCGTCACATTGTCCTGCAACGTCATCTGGTATCTCATGTAATTCTGGAACACGGCAGAGCGCCCGATACAGCCGTCCTGCGTGGCTTCCTGTTCCGCGCCGCACGGCTGCGTCACTGCTCCATCCTCCACTGTCACAGCCCCTTGTGTCGGTGGGTACAGCCCCAGAATCAGTTTTGCCAATGTCGATTTTCCCGCTCCGTTCTCCCCGACAATCGCCAGGTGCTCTTTTTCCGGGATCGTCAGGTTCAGATGCTCAATCGAAGGCTCCTTTGCGCTGGGATAGGTAAAGGAAACATCCGAAAACTGCATCGCCTTCCCCATCCGCGGCACGTCCTTCCAACTCCTGTCCGGATCTTTTTCCAGGAATGCCACATAGTTCTCCACAGCAGGCAGACTGCCTACTGCACTTCCAAGAAATCCACAGACCAGTGCAAATACCATGTCAAATAACGAATTTAACGCATAGTATACTGCCGCAAATGCACCAACTGAGATGCTTCCCTTTAAAACGCTCACCACTAAAATCAGCACCGCGCCCAGATACCCAATCATCCCGACCGTCTGGTTGATGGCATCCAGCCCGTTCGCCTTTGTGCGGACTGCAGCCTCTTTTTCACACAGCTGCTGCTGTTCGTTTTTCATCTTCCCAAAGAAAAACGGCACAGCGCGCAGCACCCTCGTCTCCTTGATAAATGCAAGGTCTGTCAGGCACTTCCGGTAGCCCTGATATTTCCGTCTGACCGGCGCTGCCGTATCTTCATAGCTATAAAAAATATTTCTCTGCATGTACAGTGTCACGATGGACGGCACAAACGAAATCACGATACATAACAGCAGCACCGGGTTCAGGGATGCCGCATAAATCGCAAAAAATACCAGATACGGCGGAACCATGTCGATGATGCCGATCATATGGAACATGAAAACATTCGCATCGTCCCGCCCAGCCTGCGCCTTCTGGATTTCATCCAGCGACTCGTTCTGCTCGAATGCCAGCGGGAAAAGCTTCGAAATTTTCTCGTTAAATTCATAACGATACGTCTCGTCACAGATTTCCAGAAATTCCGTCAGCGCATAGTTAAACAGCGTATTCAACAGCTGGTAGCCGATAATCCCGCATACATAAAAAGCGGTCGCAGCGATCAGCGCTGCCTCAAACCGTCCCTTTCCAACAGAAGCGATCAGCTCATTCACAAAATTCGAAAGCAGCAAGGTATTTGCGCCCATCACGACTGACTGCGAAATGCCCAGCACATTGATCAGGATAAACCGCAGCGGCGCTGCATGAAACGCCATCGGAAACATGACACGCACGGTATGGAAAAAGCTTCTTTTTTTCACAGATACCACCTCCTCTGCGTTTCGTACATTTCGCAATAGATGCCGTTTTTCGCCATCAGGTCTTCATGGGATCCCTGCTCCATCGCCTTTCCGTCCTCAATCGCGATAATCCAGTCGCAAAGGGACGTTGCACCCAGCCGGTGCGTAATCATAATCGTTGTCGTATCCTGGTACAGCTTCAAAAACTTCTGGTAAATCTGCTGCTCCCGTACCGGGTCGATCGCCGCAGTCGGCTCATCCAGGATTTTCAGCTCCGCATCCTGATAATACAGGCGCGCCATCGCGATCCGCTGCCACTCACCGCCGGACACGTCCACGCCGTCCTCTGCGATTTTTCCAAGTACCGTGTCCATGCCCTGCGGCAGCTTTTCCAGCACATTGTCCAGTTCGGAGGTTTCCGCCGCTTTGGCAATTTTTGTCCGCTGCCCTGCATCCGCGCCGGGCGCGATATTGTCCGCTACCGAGACCGGATACTTCGCATAATCCTGGAACAGCACGCCGAACAGCTTCCAGATCTGCTCCCTCGAAAACGTCTCGATCTTTTCCCCATTTAACAAAATCTCACCGGAATCCGGCTCATACAAGCGTAAAATCAGCTTTACAATCGTCGATTTGCCGCAGCCGTTGCGCCCGACAAACGCGTAGTGGTGCCCTTTTTCGATCCGAAAGCACATATCCTTTAACACCATCGCTTCGGTGTTCGGATAATGGAACGAAACATGGGAAAATTCCAGCGACTCAAACGAAAGCACTGCGCTACTGTCCGGTTTTTCCTCATATTCCGGCAGCTCCAAAATACGTTTCATGTCGCCCAACAGCTGTCTGCCCTGCTCCATCTCCTTGAGCATTCCCGGCAACTGCCAGGTCAGGTTCTGCGCCATTGCCATAAAGGACGCCACCAGCGAAACGAAAACACCGACGGAAGTATTGCCCTGCACAACCGGGAAAATCAGCGCAAAGATCACCAGAATCGACAGCGCGATCGCCAGAAATCCGCCCATGTTCATGCCGATGAACCACCAGCGTCTCGCTTTCCGCTCCCGCAGCCTTGCGGTCTGTCTTTCTCTTAAGAAAATCCCGTTGACCCAATCGCCAAACCCGAACAGAACTCGTTCATTTGCCGCGTCGCGGTTCCCCAGAATTTCTTCCGCGTAAGCCGCTTTCCGCTTTCCAAGCGTGACCTCTTTTTTCGCCTCATACTGCTTCTGCCCGCCTTTTACTGCAAAGAACCCGAAGCCGACCAGCAGCACCACGATGACCGGCGAAATCCAGACCGGAGCCTGCGTAATCAGCCACACGACCAGACAGCCGTTGGAAATCAGGAAGCAGACCATCGAAAAGCCGCTTTCCAGGACTCCGTTTAGCACTTCCTCCGGGTCCTTCGATACCCGCTCCAGCGCGTCCTGAATCTCCGTATTCTCCAGAAATCCATACGGAATCCGCGAAATTTTCCCGATCATCCGCTCGTCCAGATACGGAAAGAGCACTTTCCGCTGGTGAATCCGCATCCAGGTATCCAGATTTCCGCCCAGCCGCTGGCACAGGATCAAAGCTCCCAACAGGCAGGCGTCGCGGATCGCCTCTTCCATCCGCTGGTTTAACACCAGGTCGATAAACCGCGCGCTGACCAGCATTGTCAGAAACGGCAGCAATGCGGATACGATTTTTTCAAGGAATCTCCCAACTACCAGAAACTTTCCCGGCGCATGCCGAAACGACATGCCAGTTTCCCCTTGTTTCATTTGTGCAGTCCCCCTTACTAAAACAGGCAATTTAGCCCCTCCTGTTTTGTTATCTTATTCTACCAGCTTCATAGACATTTTAGAGTTCTTTTATTGCTTTTTCCCGGGGCATTTTTCCAAAGGTCAGATACCAACACCAATCTGAAATGCCTCTTAAAAAAGTTTTAATAAACTGTCAATTTAACTGCGCCAGGAACAGCTTCGCATATTTTCCTTGCTTTTCCATCAGCTCCTGATGCGTGCCTTGTTCTGTGATCGAACCGTTTTCCATATAAAAAATTCTATCACAGGCAGTGATCGACGCCAGTCGGTGCGAAATCATCAGGATTGTCTTGTCTTTCAGATAAGAAAAGACAAGATCATAAAATTCTTTTTCGAAACGAATATCCATTGCAGCAGTCGGCTCGTCCATAATCAGAATATCATGGTTTTCATAAAAAATGCGTGCAAGCGCAATCCGCTGCCGCTCTCCGCCGGAAAAATCGATTCCGTCCGCACAGAATTCTTTCGAAATAATTCCATCCAGCTGATCTGCTGCTTTGGGAATCCGCGCACAAATCAGAGCGTCCCGGACTTTTTCCAGATCGGGATTCTGGTTCATCGAAACATTTTCCGCAACCGACGCGGCATACAGGTTGAAATCCTGGAACAGCGTCGAATAAGCGCTTCTGTAAGTGCGGGTATTCATCTTTTCTACAGGCATTCCATTATATAAAATCTCCCCGCTGCTGCAGTCATAGAGCCGGAGCAGCAGCTTTACCAGCGTCGTCTTGCCAGATCCGTTTTCGCCTACAAACGCGACCTTTTCTCCTTTTTTAATTTCAAACCGAACGTTCTTTAACCCAAACTTGTTATTTTCATACTGAAAGCAAATATCCTGCACCTGAAGCGTTTCAAATGGCGCTGCAGATTGTCCCGGTTCTTTCTTTTCAATTTCAGGTTCCATGTTTTCAACTGTCCGGAACCGTTCGATCAGCGTTCCGTTTTCTGCAAATACAGCGATCTGCGCAGAAAGGCTTTCCAGGCTGAACTGAATCTGATTGCAGGCATTGAGCACCGCGACAAAACCGGAAGCTGTCATGGTATTCCAAACGAGTGTTTTGACTGCCAGATACAACGATGCGAAAAAGTCAATCAAAAGGCAGGAACCGCCAATCGTTTCCAGCGCCGTCAGCCGTCCGATTTTTCCGCCCTGTTTTCGGATCAGGACAGCTTTTTCCTCTGTATTTTTACGATATCGTTCCAAAACCGTCTGTTTCATCCCGGATGACCGAATGTCCTTTGCATACTCCGGCAGATAGAGCACACGTTTGAGCATCGAGGCTTCTTTTTCCTTTAATTTTACCGCCGTATCATACGATACCCGTCTGGGTACCATTTTTTGATTCATCCAGAAGCTGAACCCGAACGACACAGCAGCCACAACCGGTACAATCCAGTCCGCCCCGATCACGGAAACACAGGTCAGGGCAAGCGTCAGGACAGATTCCAACAGGTCCAGAAAATTTCCGACCACCTGAATCGCCCTTTTTGAGCACTCTTCCCCCGCCAGCGTAATCGCGCTGTAATAGCTTTCCGTATCATAGCTTTGCAAATCAACCGTCCGCATTTTTTCGAACAATTCCCGCTGCAGAGACTGTACCAGCTTTTCCTGACACACCGGCTGATAGCGATTCTCGAAAAAACTCTGGACCGCATAAGTGACTCCTACGATCAAAAACGAGATTCCGATAAACGTCAGAATAAATGCCAGCGTTTTTTTCTGCTCCATACAGGAAATGATATATGCCAGAAAAATAACCCGTAAAAAGGAAGTCCGCACACTGACGACAACTCTCATCAGTGCCGACAGCACGACAAATCCCGGCTCTGCTGACATGGCTTTCCCGAACAAATAAAAATTATTCCGGACGATCGTTTTCCGTTTTTGCCGACTCGATTTCCTCCTGCCCATACAGCTTTTGCTGTAGCTGATACATTTCATAATAATGCCCCTTCTTCTCCATCAGCTCACAATGATTCCCCTCTTCTACAATCGTTCCCTTATCAAATACCAGAATACGATCCGCGAGCTGCGTCGTAAACAGTCTGTGCGAAATAAACAAAATCGTCCGCTCCGGCGATGCCAGCGTCTGCATGACATACCGGTTGATTTTCCGTTCCGTCAAAGGGTCCAGCGCGCTCGTCGGTTCATCCAGAATTACGAACGGATACCGGTTCGCAATAATCCGCGCCAGCATCAGCTGTTGGCTTTCCCCACCGGACAGCACCAGTCCGTCATCCGCAAATTCCCGGGAAATCGACTGATCCAGGTTTCTGATTTTTTTGCGTACTTCCAGCTGGTTTACCGCATTCTGAATTTCTTCCTCCGACAGTTCTTCCCCAGCCCGGATATTATCCCGGACAGACATCGGAAACAAATGAAAATCCTGATGGATTACCCCGAAAAACTTTGTCAGATCTGCTTTTGTATACTGACTGATCTCGGTTCCGTTTAATAAAATCTCCCCCTCTTTTCCAACAAATAACCCGGATAAAAGGTTGGTAAACGTCGTCTTTCCCGCGCCGTTTTCTCCGACAACCGCGATGACTTCTCCGTTCCGGATCGTTACGTTTACATCGTGCAGGGCACGCTTTGCATCCGTTCCTTTCTGATAAGAATATCCGACATCCACAAAAGAAAGCTCAAATCCATTGGAGCAGTCCAGATGCCTGTCTCCTGTTTCCGTTTTCTGATAGGTTTCGCAGTATTCCTGATATTCCCGGATATAAAGCGACGCTTCCTTGATCGCAATCAGCTCGTCAAAGAACCATTCCAGATCCCAGCCAAACGTCGTAATCGACTGCGCAATTCCGATAAAATCACCGATCAAAAGCATATGTCCGGTCAGAATCCGCACGACAACATAAGCGATCGGCAGCATAATTACCAGTCCATCGCTGATCAGCAGTTCGACAAAGTTCAAAAATCCGATCTTTTTTCCAAACTTTCTGCAGACCGCTATCGTCTCTGAAACGCCCTCTTCATAAATACTCTGGACAATCTGGAAAACCGAGGTCGTCCGCAGTTCTTTTGCATACTGAGGCAGATAAAATACCCGCTTCGCATATTCTTTTTTTCGCGTCGGAAAGGTCAGCGCCTGGTTGAATGCATGCCTGTACTTTGCGCCCTTTGCCCCGACCACATAGGAATAAAACAGCGGCAGAACCGACAGCACGATCGCAAACCAGTCCACCTTCCCGATATAGAACAAAATCAGTACGAACGCTTCTACCAATCCGAACAACGTTCCGATCGAATTCCAGACCTGCAGAATATTTTTTGCCGTATTGTCCAAAAGACGCTGATATAAATTCAGAAATTCCGGCTGGCAATACTGATCATATGGCACATCCGCCGCCCTGTCCGAAATCATCTCATACAGATACTGTTCGAGCTTTGTCTGAAACACAGGGGTATAAACATTTTTGAAATACTGGTCGCCAAAATGAAACGCAACATTGATCGCCAACATGCCAAGCAATACCCACAAAACAGCAGTCAGATCCCGGTCAGTCTCAACGTGTACCAGAATCAGACGCAGGAAATAAACGCCGTAAAAGACGTTTAATAACTGTTTGAGCAGGTTATAGATGATGCAGATAAATGTGCTCTTTTTATCTATTTTGAAAATGGTGCGGAAATAGGTTTGAAACATCTGTATAATTATTCACTCCTAAACATTATTCAAAATGTGCTAAGACTGCATCAGTTAATGTTTGAATTGAATACATTGTTTCTTTTACCAACTGATCATCTTCAAAATCAAAGTCAAACTGCGATTCTAACTCCACCAATGAAGTTTGATCGGGGGTCTGACCCCGACCGGTTCTTTCCACATGATCCATTCGCTGTTCAAGCTTTTGGTTTTCATGTCAGTTTCCTCCTGTTGCAATTTTTCTCTGACTCTATTTTAACTTCATGCAGTTCTGTCATCATAAATATTATCTACGGGTGTTCATATCTAATAATAATATCATTAATTAAATCCGATAATATCAATTTTTCTTTTCTTACTGCTTCATTCGTTTCTAATAATATATGCAATAAAATATCCTTTTTACTAGTCAATACATATTTAATAAACAGCCTTAATATAATTTCATGCTTATCTCGTATTTCTTCATATACTTTAATATATTTTTCTGCGTTTTTTAAGCACTCTTTTTCTTTCATAAATCTTAATCTAGCAACCATTATCCGTTTATGTTCATAAAATAAATAAACGACCTGTCTCCAACGTGATGGAAGCTTTTTATTTTTGCTACAAGCTTCTAGCATATTATATAATAATTGATAACATTGTATTCCAAATAGAAAATTGTTCTTTTCGTCAGCAAACAATGGTTTAAATCTATTATTATATCCTAAAGAGATCGGAATTCCTTGTTCATACGCCCACAATGTGTCTATTACTTTTTTCGTTGAAAATACCGCCCGTTCATCGTGCTTCATTTTAAGTAAAAAAATATCATTAAAGAATATTCCTGTTTTTCCAAAACTTCCTTCATCTAAATAAAGCGCACTTTTCAATTCGTGTTCTGATATCCATGCACTACCATATTTTTTTAGACCAATGAAATCTGAAATTAAAAATCTTTTGTTTTCCTCATCAAATCCGTATACTAAAGCATCATGCGCAAATGGTTTATTTATTTCATAAGCATTTATTTTGCTAACATTCATTTCCGCATATATGTAGTAATTATTTATAATAGCCATCTTTACAAAATCTAATCTATTCTTCCACCCTATATCTACCATATCTATTCCTATATGCTGTGTATGAATTAATGGACACTCCATAAATCCAAAATCTTGATAATCCAAGAAATCATTTTCTCCACCAAATATTTGAATAAAACAATTCATTAGCCAATCTCTATTATTTTTTTCATTTGCTAAAATAGCTAATGTATGTGCTGCATGTGAATATGTCGCTGATATAGGTTCTCCAAGTTCTAATATTTTTTTCATTAATTACCTTTCATTTCATATGATAGAATTGCCCCTGACAACTATCTGATCAATCAACATTACAAGCATTGATACTGAACATGACAACAAGTCCATGCGTAAGGGGTATGGTTTGGCTAAAACACTGCACGAATAAACTCGCATAGATGATTTGTACTTCCAGATATCTGATTTTCAAATTTCCAGAAGTGCGATTTCATTGCGCAAGAATATTCACCGTTCATGCTGTGGTTCAAAAGACTTCCGACGGAGTACTATGGCAGGCACCGCAAGTAAGCGGTGACGTATTGGGCATGGATCGAAAGTTTTGATCTTTACGTTTGAAAAATTTCAGAATTCTATCCGATTGACACTCAATTAAAAAACTTCAGTAAATTCTATAGGTTATTCACTTCTAACATTTCTCCTGCTTCTATTTTTTTCGAGCACAAATCGCAATACTATTTCCAAAATTAAAATGCTTATCTACATTCATTATAATAAATCCATTACTCTCGATCAATTTCTTAAGTTGGCTTGAATATAAATATCGATATACAACTTTATGTTCAAATCGAGTTTTTGTTTCATATTCTTCATGTATAAACTCAAACGTATGCACTTGTTTTTCTTTATTAACTATATGATGGACATAAACAATATATAATTTTCCATCATTTGTTCTAAATCGGCTACATTGATTTAATTCTCCTTTTTTTATGATATCCTCCCATGGTGTAAAAACATCTATTATCAAAACTCCTCTATCCTTCAAAAGATTATAACACTTTTTTATCAATTTTTTCTGAGATTTTTCATTATCTATAGCACACAAAAAGCTATCTGGCATTACTATTGCACTGTATTTATTTTCCGTCTCAAATTCAAAAACATCACTACAATAAAATGTAATATTTTTACTAATAGATGAATCCAACAATTTAATTTTTTCAATAGCAATATCTTGCACCTCTTCAGATGCATCTATACTATCAACTATATATCCTGCTTTGGCCATGGGTATTGTTAACATTCCTGTGCATGTAACCATTTCCAATATTATTCCTTCCGTTTTATTTGGAAGATAATTGAAATAATAATTTGTTGCATATTCGCTATTATATCTCTCTTTACCAAAGTATGGTGAATAGTCATATATATATGCTAAAAATGAATCATATCCTACTTTTTTGTTTTTCAACTCAATACAATCTCCCTTACTATAATTTCAACTTCATCTAACATAACTTTTCCCTTAACCTTAAGCCGTATCTTATTATCTTCAACTTCACAATAATCTCTTTTTACTAATATTTTCGTTAATTCACGTATATACTCCGTCGCAATTTTTCCATATTTCATAGAAATTCTTTTCAAGTCAAATGTTTTGTTCTTGATCATAAATAACATGTCCCAAATTAACTGTGAGGTAACATTTTGTCTGAGTATACATCCTCCGATGTTATTATATTCATGTACATATTTTTCCAGCAGTAATTCATTTTGTATTACAGTTGTATTAATATACGAATATGCCCCTGCACCAATTCCTACCCACTCTTCACCACTTATTTGATGCATTGTGTATAAATAAAGAGATTTTCTTTCCTTAGTCCAATAATAAATTGTCTCATTTCTAAATCCACATTCAGACACTAATTTTTCAAAATAGTTCATCTGAGAAATAATATCATACGTGTCTACAAAGAGCTTTTCACTTTTATTTTTATAGAAAAAAGAATTCTCTTCAATCCTAAATGGATAAATAAAGACATTTCTTATGTTCAATTCTTTAATATAATCTATTGCTATATCATAATCTCCATTTTTCGCACCCGGTAATCCTACTATCAAATCAATACCGAAGTTTATCTTCCTTTTTTTGCGAATATATCTTATGATTTTTTTTGTTTCTTCAATATTGCTATATCTATTTATTTTTATAAGTCTTTCAGGTATAAAAGATTGAATTCCCATATTTATAGTAATATTATCATATTCTGATAAAATATCGATTTTTTCAAGTGTAAGTGTTTCTGGATGAGATTCAAAAGTAATCTCAGGTATATCTCTACCAAATATTTCAATAACTGCGTCTAATAATTTTTTTATCTGCTTTGTTGAAAGAATAGAAGGTGTCCCGCCTCCTATATGAACACTAGTTATTTTACATTCTGCAAGATATTTTCTCCATTTTTTCATCTCATCCATCATAGTATTAAGATAGTTATCCATCACTTTTTCATTACTCATAACCATAGTAGGTATAGCGCAAAAACTGCACTTTTTCATGCAAAACGGTATATTAATATATATTGCATATTTTTTTTCAAAAATGTTTTTACATGAAATTGATTGTTCAACTGCTGGTATGAACAACATGGGGTGCGTGTGTTTATTTGTATCGCAAATCATTGCTTTTATCTCCCGTTTATTCTCTCATTCATCTACACACATATTATTCTGTAAAAAAAGAAAAAATAAGTTCCACAAGAATATTGGTATTTAATGCTTCTTCAAACTTTATAATCGGAACTGTCACTTCTTTTGAAAGTGACTCGCTAAACTTTAAATAATCTTCTTCTAAAGCATAAACCTTCTTGTATAATGTACCTATGACCTGCTTTTGCATTATAGGATAAACAATTATCCCAAGACACTTACTTTCAACCATCAGTTCAACTGTTTTCATCGTTCGTTTTATGTATTCTGCTTCATCATGTACATTAACAACAAGAAAAAAAGAATCCGGCATAGTTCCATATAAAAAATCCTCTTGAAACAAAGGTATATTTTTAAGATTAACATATGCGTATGCGGCAATATTAGTTTGTGCTCCCACAAGACAAATATCACATCCTTTCATCTCAATATCATGAATTATATTGTTTAAAAGGAGTACATTATGATATCCCACAGTCTTAACTGTTGATTTATAGCCATATGGATAAACAAAATCCATATCATAGCAAAAAGCTGTAGGTTCTGTACCTATTTGTCCTACATTATATCCTTGTTCCATAAGTTTTCTTCTGAGTTCCATTTGTATAGTCAATTTTCCCTGAGAAGAACTAGTACCTACTATTCCCAGTATTGGCATTTGTATTCCAAACAGTTTCCCAAATCGTCCTTTTGGAATATTCTGATAGGTTACTTCTGGGAAATAGCAGCATTCATTAAATTTTTCTTGATTGGCAAATTTTGAAGCATACTCGCTCAAATCATCAAACGCGAATAGTTTTTTCCCATTTTTAATACAATTATTCATTATTTCCTCTAAAAAATTTCTTTTGCATATCGCGGATAATTCACCCACATGTCCAAGTATTACTGTATCAAATAAATCACTTTTCCAATCAATATTGTCATAATTATTTATCGATCTTCTTTTTATTTTTTTATAGGAAAGAATTTCATCAATATTTTTACCTATAAGTGCTCTATATTTTACGTCATATGCAGCAATTATTTGAAAATCCAACATATCCTCATAAGCGTATATGGAATGTATTTCTTTATTAAAAGGAAAAGTTATAACTCTACTTCTATGGAGCCATTTAGGACGAGTTCTAGCCGGTACATAGTCATCAAAACAAATTGTATTCATTGCATTTTTCTGCAATTCTTTTAAAATATCCTCTTTTTTACACTTTTGCAAAAGTTTATCTATAATTACGTTTGAAATGTTAGCGCATGAAAAACTATTTCCTTCGATTATAGTATAATCTGGTTTTACCCAAGCAACTTTTTGGTTTTTCCCATATCCTCGAATATTAACACACGAATTCATAACAAATTCATATTCATATCGTTTATTAACTTTAGGCGAAGAATCAACCCCTATTACACTTTCAAAATAGGCGGGGTAAGATATCGCTCCAGTATTATCATATGCGGCTACTATGATGGTTCCCTGATTCTTAATTTTATTACATAAAAATTTTAATCTTTCAATCTGTTCACACTCATATCCTGATACCACACCAAAGCTCATATTAATGAGATCATATTCGTTATGTTCCGAAACATACTCTAAACACTCTAACAAATCTTCAATTGAGCAATCATAAACATCATCAAATAGCTTTACTACACTCAATCTAATGTTGCTTATATCAATTCCTTTTATTAGAAGAAATGCCACCGCAGTACCATGTCCTACTGTATCAAGTATATCTTCTACAGAATATTGCCCTCTAAATCCAGTCCCGCAGATATTTACACAGCTAATTTTAGGATGCAAAAACACCCCCGAATCTATCAATAAAATATTAATCATTTTCTTTTCCCCTTAATAAAGATTATACCAGTACTTTTTGAACTCATCCTAATGCGCAGAAATAGTTCCTATATGTCATGTACCGAATAAAATGAACTCTGCGAACCCCACAATTCCTTATACTTACCATCACAAGTCATTAGCTCGTTATGTGTACCTTGCTCGACAACCCTCCCATTACAAAGTACCAAAATAAAATCACATATTCGACAACTTTGCAATCTATGTGAAATAAAAATACAAATTCTATCTTCACTCATATTTCTGAAATCTTTATAAATCTCCGATTCTGATATTGGATCAAGAGAAGCAATTGGCTCATCAAGAACGATTATTGGTGCCTTTTTATATATAGCCCTTGCAATTGCTATTTTCTGTCCTTCTCCACCTGATATTTCCACTCCGTTCTTTGAAAAATCACTATATATTTCTCTATCAAATTGTAAATGTGATTTATTAATTCCAAGTTTTTCAAGTATCTCTATTACCACCTTTTCCTCAAAAGCATTCTGACCTGAAATGACATTTCCTAGAGATAATGCTGGCAATATAAAATCCTGAAAAACCACACTCAACTCCTTCCAATAATTCTCTTTATTGTATTTTTTTATATCAACTCCATTCATTTTGATTACACCTTTATCCGGATCGTATAACCTACATAGAAGTTTAATCAGTGTACTCTTTCCACATCCATTTTCACCCACAAGTGCCATCCTTTGGTTAGCATTAATCGTGAAACTCACATCCTCAAGCACCCATGTGGAAGAGTTGACATACTTAAAAAATACATGTTCAAAAGATATCTCTTCTATTTTTTCCGGAATTTCAATTGCATTGTTTACTAATAACTTTTCCTCTTCTATTTTCATAAGTTCAAGAAATGGTTGAAGCAATACTGCATGAGAAATAATATCTCCACTCATACCAATAAGTTTTACAACAGCTTTTATAAATGACTGAACTCCTGTTAAATAAACAACTATATTACCCACCGTAAGTTCTTTGGCATATGCTTTACCCAAAGCCAAAACATAAATAAATATATTCAGAATTTCGTTGCACATTGTCGTTATACATGGAATTTTTGCCTTCTCCTTGCCGAGTTTCTGCATCAATTGATATCCTACGGAAGATGTCCAAAGATTATCAAAAAAATTGCATAGATAATCTCCTAAATCAAACATTCTAATTTCTTTTCCAAAGTGATAATTAGATATAAACTGCATGTATGCAAACGCACTACCATTTGCTTGATTTACTTGATTATTCAATTCAGCAATTATCATGTTTTGTTTTTTCTGTTTTAGAAGCATAATTATAGAAACTGATATAATCATAATCACCAAAATAATCATTGGAATCGGTGAAACCCAAAAAGTATTTTTTACATTCTTCTCCCTACCATCATATACATACATAAATGCGATAAATGTAATTATTAAAGTTGAAACATTTCTGGCGATATTTTCAAAATCATATATTATATTCTCCACCCCTCCATTTCTCATTTTCGATTGTTCAATATTTCTTTTTAATTCTTGAACCTTATTTGACTCAATTTCTAATATAGATAATCGCATCTCATGCTCATTTATGTTATTTTGAAATAAAAGTTCTGTTGTTATTTGCTCAGTTTCACGACTTTTTTTTAATAAACCTAATATCATCCTAAAAATAATATTGGCAATGATTGTAACAACAACTATATATTTGATTTTCTCTGATTGCTTTGACAATAACAATTCATCAACTATAAGTTGAACAGAAACAACATTTATGTAGGGCAACAAAGCATCAATTGTCACTATTCCTATTATTTCCAAAAATAGTATCGGATTCAGTGCACACAAATAACGAAACATACTATTTAAATCATTCAAGTAATTCCTAACTTCTTTCATATTTTTCAATACTCTCCTATTGATAATAGCTACTCTGAAGATCATACATTTTTCTATATAAACCATTTGCTTTCATAAGTTCGGAATGCGAACCGCTTTCAACTATATTTCCATTTTCCATCACTATTATCAAATCACATATATTTGTCGATTTCATTCTGTGAGATACTAAAATACAACCTCCTTTTCTTACCAAATCCAAGTATCTATTGTAAAACTTTTTTTCTGAAATTGGATCTATAGCAGAAGTCGGTTCATCCAAAATAAGAAGTTTAGCACCGCGAAACAAAAATTTAAAAACTACTCTTGATAATATAATCTTCTGTGTCTGTCCTCCGGATGGAACTAATCCAGATTCATCCAACATATTTGTAACCATCCTATCTAAATTCCACTTTTCTTCTACAAGTCCTGCATAGTTTATACATTCATTAATTTCATCTACTGAAAATTTTGCTTCTCCAAAAGCTATATTTTCCCCTAAAGTCGCCGGTATTAAATAAATGTCCTGAAAAGCTACCGCAATTAACTTTTGATATGATTGAATATCTATTTTTTTTAGATCAATGCCATTGACTAATATTTTCCCCTCTGTAGGAACATATAAACCACAAATCAACTTAATAAGTGTACTTTTCCCTGCACCATTTTCTCCTACAATTGCTATTTTACTATTTGTATCAATTTTAAGATTTACATGGCGTAATATATACTCGCCATTTTCTTGAAATTTAAATGAGACATCCTTGAACTCTATCTCTAGATTTATGTCATTCGCTAAAAAAAACTTATCTCGACGACTTCCAATTTCTTTATCCAGAAAATTTCTTATTACATTTATTTCAACACTTCTCAGTTCCATTAACGCTATATTACTTGTTAAGTCAGAGAAAAAAGCCGATGTACAAGTTGTTGTTCCAAGGTACATTATCAATTCCCAAATATTTATCTCTCCATGTAATATCGCAGAAATGACTATTATATAAGCCACTGCATCTCTAAAAGCTAAAATCAAGCAGTCCGCTACAGACAAATAAAACATATACCCATTACTTTTCTTCGCAAGATATATTCTATCTCTAATCTCTCTTTCGATAGTTTTTTTCATCCACTCATACATATTAAAAATACGTATTTCTCTTGCTCCTCTTGGATTAGAAATGAAGGAGAATAGATAGCTCATTCTTCTAGAATTATCAGCAATTTCTTCTTTCATTTTTCCTTGTTTAATACGAACCAAATATGCAATATAAATATGAACAAGTGATGTAAAAAGTAACATAATCACTACGTAGATACTTAATTTACACATGATACCTATATTTATACATATTCCAATAAAACTACTAAATAATGGACCTACTATCATTAACATTCCAGAAACACCAGTATAGTCATTAAGTATTGATATAAATGCATTTTCATATGCCGTTTGTCCTTCTGGGCTCTCAATATATGAGTAATCCATTTTCATCTTTTTTCTGAACAACTCCGAAAGAAATCCTATTTTATTATTTAATATATATAAACCATACATATTGTTCAAATATGTTGACAAAATATTAATACCTAGTATAAACAAAAGAATACAAAAAATGATTACTACCATACTGCTGTTTAATCCATATTCTATACTTCCAATTACTAATGCTGGCAAAATCACGTCTGCAATAGGTACAACAACCCCTAAAATAATTTGAATTATTATGGAGAATATTGTTCTTTTTTCATACTTCCATGTCTTTTTCAAAATGTATAAAAAATTATTAATTATCCCTTTTTCCATACATAATTGCTCCTTAAATAATGAAGCCTAAATTCTTTATAGCAAAACTATAAATGCGGCTGAAGCCAAATAATTACAACTTTTTAATAGCAAATTGCTCTTATCTGCTTTCCAGCGGTCTCAAGTTTTCTCCTATAATAGAATGAGCTGTATACAGTTCAAAATTGCATCTTCTTTTGTGATTCCTATTGGCTTTCCGATCAGTAACGCCCCCAATATTGGCACTTTTTATGGCTTTATGAGATGTAATTCTAAGTCAATCTATTAGAAATGTATCAACTAAGTACATCTCTAATACTCCGATTCTAACATTCATTATGCCAGAATCGGAGTCTCTATTTATTTTTTATTCAAGTACTACCAACTACAACAATTACAGCCTTCATTAGTAACATAAAGTCTAACTTTTCTTTCATTTTTCTTCATAGGTTTTATTAATTTCTTCATGATATACGTTTCTCCTTTTTTGTACTACCAACTACAACAATTACAACCTTCATTAGTTGCTCCACCACCATACAGTCTCACATAAACCTCAATTTTTCTGATACACGGTTTTTTCAACTTTTTCATATGCACTTTCCTCCTTTCTCTAAATAATATAATATTTCAAAACACTCACTTTCACTTGAAAGATATATGTTTTAAATATTGTTGCCAGATTCTTTTAGTTTTACTTTAAATATAGTGTTACTTTCTCATAAGTTCTAGAATTACATCTACAATGTGATTGATATTCTCAAAAAATTCAGCCACCAAATACTCATCTGGAATTTCAATATCAAAACATTCTTCTATTTCAACTATAGCCGAAATAATTTGTATCGAATCCAGTTCTTCAAAATTTACTTTTTTTCCTTCGTCCGTCTCTTCTGACAATCCCAATTCATCCAAAAGTATATTAAGTTTGTTTTTTATTTCTTCTCTATCATTCATTTGTTTTCTCACCTATAATCTCATAATTTTCGCTATCTTCAGCCATTTGACTAAGTATTAAATTTAGAGCTGAATAATTTGGCAGACATTTCTTCGCCTTATAACATGCCCTGTTGTGACAAAGTGGTCTCTTCTTACAAAAATAACACGATGAATTTTCATTAATGTTCCTTTTATTCATCCATTCTTCGTGCTTTTTAGCATCAAAATTTTCCCCTATTTTACCAAAATAATTAACATTAGAATCCAAATCACATGTACACTTCCTTATTGAACCTGCGGAATCAATTACTATCGAATCTCTTTTAAGTGCATAACACACGCCTCCATCAGGTCCATACAATCCTCTAGTATAACTATTAATTACTCTGCTTGTATATTTTTCCACAAGCCATTGATAATCTTTAGGCATTCCAAAAAGATTCTTCACACTCTCATCCTTTATATATCCATAGTCACCAATCATTTGCCAAAAACACTGGAAGCGTTTGTCATTACTCAAGTTTTTATCAAGTATTTCACAAAATTCATCTGTATGTTCTAACATCTCTTTACTGAAATTTGTCCTGATAAGAAAAGTAATTGTAGAAGACTTAATGTTTTCCTTTATCTCTTTTAGATTATCCATAATAACTTCAAAGGTCTTCTCACCATTCAAAAGAAATCTTTGTCTGTCATGAATAGCTGGCAAACCATCTATAGTAACCTGATACTCCGTAATATGTAATTTCTTAAGCTTTTTAAAATTCTCTAGTGTCAAATTATATCCGTTAGTTGTTATCCCTGCGTTATATACTTTTCTTTTTCTTTTACATACTTCTATCATTCGCAAGGAGAGTCTCTCTATCACATCCAAAGCCTCTGTCGGCTCACCGCCAAACCAAATAACATTTAAGCCCGAGAATTGTTCGATATTATCCTCCACATAATTTACAATAGCATCCTGTATTTCTAATGACATTATTCCACGTTCAAATCTTTCATAGCAATAAACACATCTGAAGTTACACTGTTCAGTAGGTAGTAAAATCAGCTGCATATACCTACCAAATTTCCCCTCCCTCTCCTTTTTTTCAATTTCACGAATTTCATCTCTATTTGCATCAACTAACATTCCACACTCGTATAGTTTTACAATAATAGAATTTTCAGCATAATTATTTACCATTTCAGCATTTAAAATATTCCTAACAACGTCTGCATCATTAAAGCACCGTATCATTTTTCCAGTTACTGTGTTGTATATTGCTAATCCATCCGGTTTTTCAATTATAATATTGTAAGCAGACGGCTTAACTCTTTGATTTTCCATCCCTTTCTCCTCATATATTTATAAAATTTTATTTTTAGAAACCCTCTTTGTATACTTGCTAAACAAGTATTGTTAAACATGGGCATTCTCTATACTGTCGAAATTTTAAAATATATTCATCATTATTCCAATATTCTTCAATCGATGGTGCAACTGCTGCTGAATTAAGCAGATGCGGACAACACAAAAAACTGCCCTTTGCATTAATCGACATATAAAATTTACCTGCTCGACATCCATCTGATACACTCTTAAAATTTTGTTTTTTAGCTATCAATGAATCGAAACAACTCTCAGCAATAATGTAGCCCTTATTTCTGTTGAAACATTCAATCAATTTCCCTAAGTCCTCTTTTGTCATCTCTTGAAATGCATTGTTTCTTCCACTCCTTTTCATGGGAATTACACTTATATGCCTTACCCCCAAATTCTTGGCAAAACCGATAAGTTTTTCCAAATCATTTATATTATCATGCCCAGCTACCCAATTAATTGCTGTAACCAGTCCGATTTCTTTAAATATTTTAAGTGCATTTATAGTAAATTCATATCCATCTCTTGTAATCTCATGAATCTCTGCTGTGGAACCATTCAAGGATACATAACAACAATCAAGTCCCCTATCCTTAAGTTCTTTTGCATATTGCTCTGTAATAGTAACTCCCGAAGTAGAAATAACAACTCGTATCCCCTTCGAATGAGCATATGATATCACTTCTAATATATGTGGGTAAATAAGTGGTTCCCCTCCGCTAAACTGAATCTGTGCGGTACCCATACTCGCCAGTTCATCAATATATCTATATACTTGATTGACACTTAATTCGTTATCATTGTCATATTCATGAAAGCAAAAAGGGCATTTTAATGGGCATTTTTCTGTTACGGAAATATTTACACTATACGGAACATTACAACACTCCTTCTTTCTATCATACCTAATCATATAACTTTCTCCCTTGCAAATTTCGGCTAAACTGACCGTTTGTTTCACTAACGGCTGACCAGCTTTTAAAGTAACTTGCGAATCGATCTACAAGTGATCAGATAAATTGAACGTGCGGTCAGTTCAACCAAATTTAGCATCCACCAAAAGCAATCACTACACTTCTTATATTTTTACAACCGAACCTTTACCGCAAACAGTGCGTTGCCATCTACTTCCACGGTTACGGTGCTGCCGTCTGTTTCTACGGCATTGTCTTTTGTTTCCTCGAACAGGTCAACTGCCTGTGCTTCTTTGACTTCTGTACCGAAGCTTAACTTCACTGCAGAACGCTCACCGGAGGTCTCGCAACCGCGAACCAGAACGCAGCCGTCTGTGGTAGGCTGTACTGCTGTGATCACCGCGCTGTCGGAAGCAACGGATACCAGGCTGTCCTCCAGAGGCAGCTCGCCGTGGTGGCAGTTGGTGGGCTGGTAGAAGATCTTATGGTTGCAGCCGGTTGCGATATCTTCCGCTTCCTTCGCATCTCCGCTCGCTGCGCCAACCCAGAGGGTAATGGTGTGGATGCCGCGTTCCGGATAAGGATCAGGGCTTACAGAGCTGTTGATCAGTGTCAGGTTCAGGCTCTCCTTCTGTCCGCGATAGCCGTATTTGCTGTCGGAAACGAGGATTGCGGAGCTGCCGTCCATGCGAAGCGCCATGCCATAGCGCAGTCCGGGAACATCGTTGTTGATACCTCTGCGGACAGTGCTGCCTGCGGGCACGTCATAACGGAAGGCATCGGTCTGATAGGACAGAGGCGTCTGCCAGGTCAGAACCGGAATGATGTCTTTGCCGATTTCTTTCCAGTCTACCTTCAGCTCTACGCGAACCAGCGGCTGGTCTTTTTCCAGAACATAGGTCACCTCTGCGGTAGAATTTTCTACGGTAAAGTGGGCGGTTACACTGCTTCTGAGTTCTCCGATCACAGCTCTGCTCAGTTCTACGCAACGATCCACCGGCACGTTTTTGATCGCTCTGCCGATGTTCCATGCGCTGGAGGTCTTGCATTCCGTTTCCTGATACACAAGTCCGGCTTCTTTTCCTTCGCCGATCAGCTCCTGTCCGGTCGTCTTGTCCACCAGGAATTTGATGCGTCCGGTCTCTGCGCTGATGGTAACGATGGTCTGCTCATTTTCCAGAACAACATCGTCATAGCAGCGGGTTACCTGCTCATTTGTCTGTAAGTAAACCGGATAGGAATCCAATCCCTTTTCATACAGCACAACAGTGGTATAGCCGAGGGCAGGAACCTCCTGATCTACTAAAACGCGGATATATTTGTGATCCCAGTACTGCTGCAGCTCGTGGTCAACCAGCTGGAACGGAATGTCGTTTCCGTCTGCATCGCGCATTGCCAGTCGGCGCAGATCTCCGGTCCAGTCCCAAACGGTCAGCTCTGCAACCTCACGGCGTGCATGGGACAGGCTGTTGAACAGATGGAAAATACGGGTTCTGCCGCTGCCTCTTTCGGTGCTGGGCACTCCCACAAAGTTTTCAATGCCGTAGCCTACGCCTGCGCCTTCAGACTGGCTGTTGTATGAATCGATATCGACCGGAATCGAGGATGTATCGATCTTTTCTGCGATCACGCGCATTGCGTTTGTGATCTGGGTGTTGGCAGTTGCCATAGAGGTCTGGAACAGTCCCATTGCATGCTCTCTGGAATCCTGTACGCAGGAGCCGGTCAGGATGTCGTGGAAATGGGTAAATAATACATCCTCCCATGCCTTGGTCAGCTTTTCCTTCGCATACGGGAAGCCAACCTTCTGTCCAGCCAGTGCGCTCATCGCTTCTGCATCGTAGAACGCAGCCTCCAAACGGCGATTGCCTCTCTTGATGCGGCTCTGGGTGGTGTAGCAGCCGTTTGCAAAGTAGTTTAATTCTTCGTTTACAACCGGCAGCTTTTCCCGGATTTTTTCTGCTTCATGGAAGTAGTCGCGGAAGGTGCCGAAACGGATCTTCGGATAAATTTTCCAGGTCTGCATTTCCAGTGCACGCTCTACGTCGCGTCTGGTAGGTCCGCCGCCGTGGTCACCCACACCGTACACCACCAGACCGGTCTTTAAGCCGCTGCTCTTTTTCACGATTTCCATAAAGCCTGCGCCAATCTGCGGTGTAATCGCTCCGTTATACCAGTTGGGCTCGCGGTAGGTAAGGACTTCTTTTCCGGATGGAGCCTGATAACGGTACAGCACGTCACGGCGGGCATTTCCTCTGCAATGGTAGAAATATTTTACGCCGCCGAACTGGTCGATTTCCGGCACGTTTGCGCTGTGTCCGAAGGTATCGGGGGAGAAATCCAGATCAAAATCCTTTACGCCCCAAACCTTGGACAGATATTCTCTCGTGTACTGGATATGACGCAGCAGAGACTCGCCGGAAGGCATGTTCTTGTCTGTCTCTACCCATGCAGAGGCGGTTACTTCCCAGCGTCCCTCTGCAATGCGGGCTTTGATGCGCTCCATCAGCTCCGGATCATATTCTTCCACGATTTTGTATACAGAAGCCTGAGACTGGGAGAAGCAGAACTCCGGATACTGATCCATGATATTTAAAATCGAACGGAAGGTTGCAAGAACGATGGAAACGGTTTCGTTGAAGCTCCACATCCAGTTCATGTCAATATGCGCATGGGCTGCCAGGATCAGCTCATAGGATTTTGCTTCCTCTGCGATCGGCTCCAGGATTTCCTCTGCCTCTTCACAGGCCTGATCGGTCAGTACGCCATCGGTCTGCTGTTTTTCCAGCAGATAATCCAGCGCTTCCTCCAAAGCAGCGTCGTATTTGCCGTTTTCTGTCTCGGATAAATGAAGGGCAAATTCCAGCTCTGCAAGGATTCTTGCGTTCGCGCGGCCGGGGCGGGTGATGTGCGCCTGCTCCTCCTTCGGCATGCCGAAGGTGTCCTCAAAGTGCATTTTTTCCCGGTTGCCGCCGACGGAGGTCTTGAGCCGGGTAAATTTTTCTGCGAGTGTCATAACTTGTATCCTCCTCTTTTTTATGACAACAGATAGCATTCTGTTGTTCTATGGATATCCGGACGGCGGATGCGAAATTTCCGCCGCCCGGCAGTTCCTGATTTTATTCGTCCAGGAAACGGTCTACGATCTGCTGCCTGTATTCTTTGGACAGCGATGCGAAAAATGCCGAATATCCTGTGACACGCACAACCAGATCCGGATAAGCTTTCGGGTCTTCGTGTGCTTTTAACAGTTTTTCTTTGGATACGCAGTTCATATTGATCAGCGTACCGCCTGCCTGCTCATGCGCATGGATCAGTGCAACGAGGGCGTCCACACCGCCGGAATGCTGAATCAGTCCGGTGTCGATATCCAGATGCAGCGGAGCAGAGTTGCCATAGCCCGCCTGTGTCAGTGCTACCGCATTTGCCTTTAAAACCGGCGAAAAGGTATCCACACCTCTCGCAAAGCCGGGATCCGGTTCAGAAGAATGGGAAATCGCATCTCCTGCAAAGCGGCCGTTGGGCGTTGCCTCCAGCGTCTTTCCATAGGCATACACGTCTCCGTGGGAGAACAGTCCGGGAACGATCATCAGATGATGCTTCCTGGTCGGAGAGCCCTTGCACAGTGCTACATAATAGTCCCGGATGCGTACTGCCCAGTCCTGGGCGCGGGAGCCGGGAGAACCGAAACGGCGGATGTTTTTGAGCATCAGGCGTTCTCTCTCTGCACCCTCATAGTTGGTATCCAACAGTTCGAAGAGTCGATCCCAGGTTAGCTTCTTCTCTTCTACAACTCGCTGTTCGATCGCCGCAAACGAGTCCGCTACGGTGGCCAACGCAATGCCGTCGATATTCAGATCCAGAATGTCCACGCCGCCGTTGGAGCAGTTTAAGCCCCGTTCGATCGGACCGTGCATGAACAGATTCAGCACGATTTCCGGACGGTTTCTCTGCATGACCTCGTAATGCTTGTCATAGCCAGCCTTGACGCATTCCACCATCGCCTGCAAATGATAAGTGAAACGCTCCCAGAGCAGATCCAGGTCGCGTGTTTCCTGCGCCTGCAGATCCTTTAACCCATAGTGCAGGGCAACCGCCATGTTCACGCGGGTTACATCCTGCAGCGGATATTCCCGTCCGGGGATCGCCACCCAGTTGCAGCCGCATTTGACACGCATCCGTCCCAGCTCTACTGGAAAGCCGTTTTTGGAAAAACCCTCGCTGATGCCTTTTTCCAGCGAGTAGCATACACCGTAGCCATCCTCTATCGTATATTCTACCGACCTTTTTAACAGAATTTCTGGCTCCGGTCCCTGTCCTGCAATGGGCGCATGGACGCGAATACCTAAGTTGGTCGGAATCTTTAACAGGTGCATTGCATCCAGAATCAGGAACGACAGGCGGCTCGTCACTTCCCGGTCTCCTGCCGGCGTCAGTCCGCCGATCTGGGTGTAATGCGTATCGTTGAAGAACAGGCTGGCAATCATCCAGACTGCCTCTTCTTCCGTCAGGATACCACTTTCGATATCCCGTTCAAAATATTCTTCCAGAAGCGTATCCAGCGCACCCAGCGCACCGCCTGCATAAAACGTGCGATCCACCGCCTGGAAATGTGCTAAAAACTGCACTGCTTCCCGGAAGGTGCGGGGCTCGTGCTCGCACAGCTCACCGTTTACCTTTGCAATCGCCAGATAATTGTCTCTCAAAAACGGATCACTTTCCTTTGCAGCCAGCTCCTGCGCATAAACCTGATGCGCCTTTACCCACTCCAGGATCCCCAGCACAAGCTGCTCCTCTCCCTCATAAAAATCAGGATCCGGCGGATTGTTTTTCTTTCTGTAATAACGAATCTTTTCCAGAAGTCCCTTCCAGCCCTCTCTTAAACCGATCTCCATGTCCGGGCACAGATGGTTCATACCGCCGAAGCCCGCCTGTGTGATGCGGTACTTTTTGATGGTCTCATCCAGCTCGTGGGGTTTGTCCCCATCCGCAATTCCAAACGGTGCGAACCGGTCGAATGTGCCCACCCAGCAGCATGCCAGCGCGCTGTTGGGATTGATATATTTCGGCATTTCATTTAAGAAACGTCTGAAATTTCGCCCGATACATGCACAACCGTGTACCAGACCGTCCTCGCAGGTTTCCGGCTCAAAAGTAAATTCCGGAAAATCAATAAATCCGTGGTCATCGATATCGATGGACCCATGCCGTGCAAGCTTTGCATCGTTGATCTTTAGCTTATCCCGATGCATCCCCTCAATCAGCTGCAGGTATAACGGCGATACCTTCGTCTTCTCCGTATTCATATACTTCCCTTTCTAATCGAATCACTGGAATCCATACTTCTTTTTCAGCATTTCCACCTCGTCCTTTAGCGGAACGGTCCCCTCAAACACGTTCTGTGCCTCCAGCGCCCTGTACTTGGAATTTCCCAGCTTGTGGTACGGCAGAAGCTCTGCTTCGATCTGCTGCCACCGGTGTAAAAACTCTGCGATCTTTTCCACCTGATCATCGTTCATACCCGGAATGTAGGGATAACGGACGAAGATGTTCGCGTCCCGGTCGGCAAGCCTTGTAAAGTTTTCCAGAATCCGTCCGTTCTCCACTCCGGTGCAGGCTTTGTGGACTTCGGAATCCATTGCCTTGATGTCGTATAAAAACAGATCCGTATAGGGCAGCACCTGTTCAAAGGATTCCCACGGGACATTTCCGGCAGTATCCACCGCGGTGTGTACGCCTGCCGCCTGACAGCCCTTTAACAGCTCCGTCAAAGCATCCGGCTGCAGCATACATTCTCCCCCGGAAAATGTCACGCCGCCCTTTGACTGGTCGAAATATCCCTTATTTTCCAGAATCTCTTTTAAGATGCTGTCCGTATCCCGCCATTCTCCGACGCTGACCAGTGCATCCGCATAGCATTCCTCACAGCATTTGAAGCAGTGGATACATCTGCTTCTGTCGATCCAGTGTCCCGTCTCGTCAAAGACCTGTGCCCCCACCGGACAGACCTCCCGGCATGCCATACAGCCAATACAGCGGTCCGGATAGAGTAAAATTTCCTTTGCGGCATGGATGGATTCCGGATTGTGGCACCAACGGCAGTGCAGGCTGCAGCCCTTGAAAAAAACTACAGTCCGCACGCCGGGCCCGTCATGGACGCTGAAATGCTGAATATTAAAAATATTCGCTTTTATGCCCATTTTCCTGTTACACACACTTCCTTGGATACGCTCTGATAAGATACAAGCAGAGTCTTTGTCTCCTCATCCCAGGAGCTTTCCACTGCAACAGCTTCGCCGTCTTCGTCAATCGCCTTGATGTCTGTGGGCTGCTTGGGCAGGCGCACTCTGGTGAATGCCTTGATCTTATCTGCGGTTTTGAGTCTCAACATTACACCGTTTTCTGTTGTCTCGCCTTCTTCTACGCGGGCAGAGGTTCCGACAATACGGAAATCTTCGCCTTCGATTTTGGAAAAATCAAACAGCAGGGTTACATCATCCGGTGCAACATCTTTTTCATGGATAATTGCATAATCGTTTGTCATCAGATCCGCATAAACGCCTGTAAATACCTTCTTCTCATCGCTTACGCTCTCTGCCATAACGGAAGAAATCACATAAGGTCCGCGATGGAGGGTCAGGTCATTTCTGTAGGTCCAGGTGATGCCGGTATCTGCCAGCGTCTTCTGAACCAGGCTGCGGTACTGATCTGCCAGCTCTTTACTTAAGCAGATTCTTGCAGGAAGCTCCTTCCAGACAACGATCTTGCCGGCGCCAACTTCATGTACGCCTTCCTTGGGATCTCTCCCCAGTCCAGCCAGCTCGAACAGATGCTCCGCAGGATTTGCATAGCCTCTCTGTCCCCACCATGCGTCGATCTTATGGAACGGGTCACTGCCATCGCCGACATAAATCAGCGTGCCGCCCTCTCTGATCCAGGAAACAACGGCTGCGTTTACGTCCGGTGCATCGGGTTTCATATATTCATAGCTCAGTACGAGACACTTGTAATCCTCCAGATATCCGGCAAAACGACGCACGTTGTCCAACTGAACCGGATGGATCGGCAGACCGTATTTTACAAGGGGCATTGCCACGCCGAAGAAGTTCGGGAATGCTGCGCTCTGAATAAAGTCGTACATCAGGGAATCCTTTTCCCCGATCTCCTTCATCAGCCTGGCAGCTGCTTCTTCATCCACGGGATTACCGGAGTTTTTGTGCATTGCAGCTCTGAAACGGTCGCCCAGCTCTTCGCCGTCCACGATACCGTCCGGGAAGGTTCTCTGGAACAGTCCGCTGTCGGACATAAATACGCCTACCCCGTCTGTACCTCCCTCAAAGAGGATATCGCTCTGCTCCATGTCACCGAAAAGCTGGAACATGCCGGACAGCAGCGTGGAATAGCTCTGAGGGATCGGCTTGGACTGGTCGGTCTCGAAGCTTGTTTCAATCTTTTCTGCAATTCTGGGCTGGAATCTTGGGTAGCGTCCGTCAAATACGCGGTGAGGCCACGGGCAGATCTCATAATGCCAGATATGCGGATGCAGCAGGGATGCCACTGCAGTTCTTCTGTAGTTGTATTCGTAATTCTCCCAGGTATAGGAGGGAAGATCTTCGATGGGGTCATTTAAAAACCACATCCGGCGACCGGTGCCCTTTACCAGCTCCTGCATCACACCGTACTCCAGATATGCCGTTTCAAAGGTACGCTCTTTGTATACACCCTCGTAAACGTTCGCTTCACGGCTCGTACCGGTCCAGATCTGCGCGATGTAGCCATCTACCGTCGGAATACTGATCAGCTCAGCCTCCGGGCTCATGATCTTCCACTGAGTGTAGTTTAACAGACTGTGCGTTGGAACATAGAAGCGCAGATCCTTCTGATATTTCACCTTTGCGTATTCCTTCAGCGCCGCACTCACGCGGTCGATGGTTCTCTTATATAAATAAGCCTTCAATCTTGCACACTTATACTGTGCATCCAGACTTTCATGCTGAGGCTTCCAGGGTTCTTTGTAATAAATTTCATATTCTCTCTTGAACGCTTCTGAGTAACCGCTCTTATCCCAGAACTCCGGCTCTTCCACATGGATTGCTTCCACGCCGGCATCTACGGCAACCTTCAGACGATCTGTCAGATATTCCGAAAAGGAAACCGTCGGAACCATATAGGGTACCGTCGGGTTATGAATCACGTCTTTGCCGTTTCTGTCCACCTGACCTTCATCCCAGTGCTTTCTGCCATCCCACTTACCGTCCAGATATTCCTGATATTCGCCCCATGCGATACCGGTCATCAGATGGATGACATAGCCCTTTTCTCTGTACTGACGGATTCTCTCCGGCATTGTCGGATCGATTCCGTACACCATGATAAAGTCACAGCCAAGGTCTACCGAAGGCCGGATCTCCCCGCTTGCCTGATAGCCTGTCAATTCCTCTTTTTTCGATCTGATATAAGCCATTTATATACCCTCCCATTTATCCGGTCCCCAGCCGGAATGTGATTCTGTATGATCTGTATGAATAAAAAGAATGTGCCTTGGCACATTCGCGCGCCGAGGCGCGGTTGCTTCGGCAACCATCTACCCTTGCGCCGAGTGCGCATC
>OGQE01000084.1_pt1 | contig 92874 bp, 88 predicted proteins | sample 1553131 | NCBI WGS metagenome assembly OGQE01 (sample SAMEA2579929, study PRJEB22360) | human gut metagenome | biome: human gut; feature: human-associated habitat; material: faeces | place: Denmark | collected 2008/2010
GAGCTGCCATACATGAACTTCCCGAAAGAAGAGAACCCGTTCCTCGGCTGGCGCGCTATCCGTATCGCGATGGATCGTAAAGAGATCCTGCGCGATCAGCTCCGCGCTATCCTGCGTGCCTCTGCTTTCGGTAAATTGCGCATCATGTTCCCGATGATCATCTCTGTTGAAGAAGTGCGTGCACTGCGCAAAGAGATCGAAATCTACAAGCAGGAACTGCGCGACGAAGGTAAAGCGTTTGACGAGTCAATTGAAATCGGCGTAATGGTGGAAACACCGGCTGCCGCAACAATTGCACGTCATTTAGCCAAAGAAGTTGATTTCTTTAGTATCGGCACCAATGATTTAACGCAGTACACTCTGGCAGTTGACCGTGGTAATGATATGATTTCACACCTTTACCAGCCAATGTCACCGTCCGTGCTGAACTTGATCAAGCAAGTTATTGATGCTTCTCATGCTGAAGGCAAATGGACTGGCATGTGTGGTGAGCTTGCTGGCGATGAACGTGCTACACTTCTGTTGCTGGGGATGGGTCTGGACGAATTCTCTATGAGCGCCATTTCTATCCCGCGCATTAAGAAGATTATCCGTAACACGAACTTCGAAGATGCGAAGGTGTTAGCAGAGCAGGCTCTTGCTCAACCGACAACGGACGAGTTAATGACGCTGGTTAACAAGTTCATTGAAGAAAAAACAATCTGCTAATCCACGAGATGCGGCCCAATTTACTGCTTAGGAGAAGATCATGGGTTTGTTCGATAAACTGAAATCTCTGGTTTCCGACGACAAGAAGGATACCGGAACTATTGAGATCATTGCTCCGCTCTCTGGCGAGATCGTCAATATCGAAGACGTGCCGGATGTCGTTTTTGCGGAAAAAATCGTTGGTGATGGCATTGCTATCAAACCAACGGGTAACAAAATGGTCGCGCCTGTAGACGGCACCATTGGTAAAATCTTTGAAACCAACCACGCGTTCTCTATCGAATCTGATAGCGGCGTTGAGCTGTTCGTCCACTTCGGTATCGACACCGTTGAACTGAAAGGCGAAGGCTTCAAGCGTATTGCTGAAGAAGGTCAGCGCGTGAAAGTTGGTGATACTGTCATTGAATTTGATCTGCCGCTGCTGGAAGAGAAAGCCAAGTCTACCCTGACTCCGGTTGTTATCTCCAACATGGACGAAATCAAAGAACTGATCAAACTGTCCGGTAGCGTGACTGTGGGTGAAACCCCGGTTATCCGCATCAAGAAGTAATTCTTACCGCAGTGAAAAATGGCGCCCATCGGCGCCATTTTTTATGCTTCCGCCAGCGGCGGCAAAATCAATTCATCGCTCTCATGCTGCTGGGTGTAGCGCATCACTTCCAGTACGCGCAACCCCGCACGGTGCACCGCATCGTTTAACGCCTTCCCTTTCAGCAAACCACTGATAAGCTGAGCACAAAACAGGTCGCCAGTCCCTTTCAGGTCAGTTTTAACCCGGGAATGGGAAATGACATTCACGCTGTCGGCACTGACCACCACCACTTGCATCTCCTGATTTTCTTCATTACCGGAGGCGCTGGTAATCACCACCCATTTTAATGTGTCTGAAAGCAGACTTTTTGCGGCAGCAATGGCACTGTCGAGATCGCGGCAATTTTTACCGGTCAGGATTTCCAGCTCAAAGATATTGGGGGTAATTCCCTGTGCCAGCGGCAGTAAATATTGTCGATACGCCTCGGGAAGGTCAGGTTTGACATAAATTCCGCTATCAATATCGCCAATCACCGGATCGACCATGATCAATAGGTCAGGATGGTCTTTGCGTAGCGCAGTCAGCCACTCGGCAAGGATTTTGATTTGCGATGCCGTTCCCATATAGCCCGTGGTTACAGCACGAAGTTGGCGCAGCGCATCACGCTCCTGAAGCGCACGCAAATAACCGCTAAACCATTCATCCGGAATCGCACCACCGTAGAAAGTGTCATAATGCGGCGTATTGCTCAGCAATACCGTCGGCACGGCAAAGACATTCAGGCCGTTCTGCTTTATAGCAGGCACCGCAATGCTGTTGCCTACGCTGCCGTACACTACCTGCGACTGCACGGCAACGATATCCGCCTGCAGTGCCCTGCTCTTATCGTTAAACAACAACAAACTACTCATTTAATTTTTTCTCCTTGCCGATGATCCTCATCGTATTCCAGCCGAAACTTTACCTGATTCTGGCAGTCAAATCGGCTATTACAAAACAAGGATAAGGTAATTCAGTGAAGAAAATCATTTGTCTTGTCGTTACGCTGCTAATGACACTCCCCGCTTATGCGAAGTTAACGGCCCATGAAGAAGCCCGTATCAACGCCATGCTGGAGGGATTAGCACAGAAAAAGGATTTGATATTTGTGCGTAACGGTGATGAACATACCTGCGATGAAGCGGTTTCTCATCTGCGACTGAAGCTGGGCAATACCCGTAATCGCATTGATACCGCCGAGCAGTTTATTGACAAGGTGGCCTCGTCGTCATCGATTACCGGGAAGCCGTATATCGTGAAGATGCCCGGTAAGAGCGATGAGAACGCACAGCCTTTTTTACATGCGTTAATTGCGCAGACGGATAAAACGGTGCCTGCGCAATAATCTTAAATCCCCGCCCCCTGGCTAAAATGCTCTTCCCCAAACACCCCGGTAGAAAGGTAGCGATCGCCGCGATCGCAGATGATCGCCACAACCACCGCGCCGGGGTTAGCTTTTGCCACGCGCAGTGCTCCGGCAACCGCGCCGCCGGAGCTAACGCCACAGAAAATCCCTTCCCGCGCCGCCAGTTCGCGCATAGTGTTTTCCGCATCGCGCTGATGAATATCCAGCACCTCATCCACCAGAGAAGCGTTGAAAATCCCCGGCAGATATTCCGCAGGCCAGCGGCGAATGCCCGGAATACTGCTGCCTTCTTCCGGCTGCAGGCCAACAATGGTCACCGGTTTGGATTGTTCGCGCATAAAGCGTGAAACGCCGGCGATAGTGCCGGTTGGTCCCCTGCTGGTGACAAAATGGGTAATGCGCCCGCCAGTCTGCTGCCAGATTTCCGGCCCGGTGGTGGTGTAATGGGCGAAGGGATTATCAGGATTATTGAACTGATCGAGCAGCTTTCCTTCACCACGATTGGCCATCTCCAGCGCCAGATCGCGCGCACCTTCCATGCCCTGCTCTTTGGTGACCAGAACCAGTTCCGCACCGTAGGCACGCATTGCCGCACGGCGTTCCTGGCTCATGTTGTCGGGCATCAGCAATTTCATGCGATAGCCTTTAAGCGCGGCAATCATCGCCAGCGCAATGCCGGTGTTACCACTGGTGGCTTCGATCAACACATCACCCGGTTTAATCTCGCCGCGCTTTTCCGCCTCGACAATCATCGAAAGCGCTGCACGGTCTTTTACCGATCCCGCCGGGTTATTGCCTTCCAGTTTTAACCACACTTCACTGCCGTTATCCGGCCCCATTCGCTGCAACTTCACCAGAGGCGTATTGCCTATTGTTTGTTCTAATGTACTCACGATCTCTGTCCATACGTGGTGTTGCCTGATGCGACGCTTGCGCGTCTTATCAGACCTACAGGTTACAAACCTTGCCATTAAAAAGCCCGGATCGCGGGAAGCGCCTCCGGGCGTTTAACATTCACTCAACCTATCAGGCGCTTTGTGCGAGAGCAAGTTCCTCATCGCGGGTTTCAATACGCTCGTCGCCGTTATACAGCCGCGCATGTTGCAGACCAACGAATAAACGCTCGCCACGTTGCGGGGCGTCGTCGCCGTGCATCACGACCGTCAGCGCTTCGTTGTACCACCCCAGCGGCTGCACGACTAATTGGGTGTAGTGGCCTTTCGGGCTGGCTTCCAGTACCTGTACCGGCAGCGGCGAATCGAGGCTGGTACGGCGGCTGATATCCACTTCCCACGGACGCAGGAAGAGATCCACTGGCCCCTGATACGCAGGTGTATAGCCCAGCGGCCAGCGATGTGCGCCAACATGGAACTGCCCGCCGCGAATGGTTCCCTGCAGGCGGTTAACTTCGCCCATAAATTCGAGTACAAAACGGGTCGCTGGTTCGCGCCATACCTGGTCCGGTGCATCAGCCTGCTCGATATTGCCCTGGCTCATCACCACTACACGATCGGCTACTTCGGTCGCTTCTTCCTGGTCATGGGTCACAAACACGCTGGTGAATTTCAGCTCTTCATGTAACTGACGCAGCCAGCGACGCAACTCTTTACGCACCTGCGCATCCAGCGCGCCAAACGGTTCATCAAGCAGCAGAATTTGCGGTTCTACAGCCAGCGCGCGCGCCAGCGCCACACGCTGTTTCTGGCCGCCGGAAAGCTGCGCAGGATAGCGGTCTGCCAGATGGGCAAGCTGCACCATCTCCAGCAATTTTGTCACTTTCGCTTTGATCGCCGCCGCATTCGGGCGCTCGCGACGCGGTAGCACCGTCAGGCCAAAAGCGATATTGTCGAATACCGTCATATGGCGGAACAACGCGTAATGCTGGAACACGAAACCGACTTTACGGTCGCGCGCATGCAGGCGGCTAACGTCGGTGCCGTGGAAGCGAATATGCCCGCTGGTTTGATGCTCCAGCCCGGCGATAATCCGCAGCAGCGTGGTTTTCCCGGAACCGGACGGCCCCAGCAATGCGACCATCTGACCAGAAGGAATATCCAGTGAGATATCGTTCAGCACCTGGGTGCGACCAAAAGACTTCTTAATATTGGCAATCTCAATGCTCATGATGTTCCTCCTGCTGCGCGCGTTTTTCCTGATTCTCCAGACGCCACTGCAACATACTCTTTAAAAACAGGGTGATAATCGCCATCAGCGTCAACAACGCGGCAGCGGTAAAGGAGCCGACGGTGTTGTAGTCCTGCTCCAGCAATTCAATCTGTAACGGCAGCGAAAGTGTTTCGCCGCGAATCGAGCCGGAAACTACCGACACCGCACCAAACTCGCCAATCGCGCGGGCGTTGGTCAGCACCACGCCATAAAGCAGCGCCCAGCGGATGTTCGGCAGCGTGACGCGACGGAACATCTGCCAGCCAGATGCGCCCAGCAAAATCGCTGCTTCGTCTTCCTGGCTGCCCTGGCTTAACATTACCGGCACCAGCTCGCGCACCACAAACGGACAGGTCACGAAGATGGTGACCAGCACCATTCCCGGCCAGGAGAACATAATTTGCAGATTATGTTCATCCAGCCAGCCGCCCAGCGGGCCGTTAGAGCCGTAAAACAGCAGATACACCAGACCGGCAACCACCGGCGACACGGCAAACGGAATGTCCAGCAGCGTCAGCAGCAACTGGCGTCCGGGGAAGTTAAAGCGCGTCACCAGCCAGGCCAGCAGAATGCCGAACACCAGGTTCACCGGCACGGCAATCAGCGCAATCATCACCGTCAGCCAGATGGCGTGCAGCATGTCCGGATCGGCCAGATTCTGTAAAACCGGCATCAGCCCTTTGCTGAACGCCTGCACGAAGATGTAAATCATCGGCACCAGCAGGATGAACGCCGAAACCAGCATCCCGATGCCAATCAGAAACCATTTGCCCCAGTTAATCGGGCGCGCGTCATAACGCTTCAATTGGGTAACTTCCGCCATTAATGACCTACCACACGCCGACCAAAGCGACTTTGCAGAGTGTTAATTGAGAACAGCAGCAGCAGGGATGCCGCGAGGATCACCGAAGCAATCGCGCTCGCCGCCGGGTAATCAAACTCCTGTAAGCGAACGAAAATCATCAGCGACGTCACTTCCGTCTTCCAGGCGATGTTCCCGGCGATGAAAATCACCGCGCCAAACTCACCAAGACTACGGGTAAACGACAGCGCCACGCCCGCCACCAGCGCCGGAGAAAGCTCCGGCAGCACCACTTTGCAGAAACTCTGCCAGCGCGTTGCACCAAGCGTTTCCGCCGCTTCTTCATATTCCGGGCCTAACTCTTCCAGCACCGGCTGCACGGTACGCACCACAAACGGAATACTGGTAAAAGCCATCGCCACCGCAATCCCCAGCCAGGTATAGGTAACTTTGATATCAAACTTCGCCAGCCATTCACCGTAAAAACCGTTCACGGAAAAGAGCGAGGCCAGCGTCAAACCGGCGACTGCCGTTGGCAGCGCAAAGGGTAAATCCATCAGCGCATCAAGCAGCGTGCGGCCCGGAAAGCGATAGCGGGTTAAGATCCACGCCATCAGCAAACCGAAAACGCCGTTAAAAATCGACGCGACAAACGCTGACAGCAGCGTCACTTTGTAGGCCGCGACCACCTGCGGGTTGGTGATCACCTCCCAGTACTGCGCCCAGCTCATCTGAGCCAGCTGCATCACCAGCGCGGAGAGCGGCAGCAGCAAAATCAGGCACACAAACAGCAGACTGGTGCCGAGGCTTAAGGTAAAGCCCGGCAGCACGCGTCTTGATGAAACTGCAAACATTAATTACGCCCCGCCGCTAACAGCTTGTCTAACTCGCCGCCGCTGGTGAAGTGGGTTTTCATCACTTCCGGCCAGGAGCCAAATTTGTCTTCCACGCGGAACAGTTCGGTCTGCGGGAATTTGTCTTTCAGTTTGTCCATGACTTCCGGGTTATTTACGCGGTAGTAATAGTCGGTGATGATGGTTTGCGCCTGCGGGCTGTAGAGCCAGTTCAGGTAAGCTTTTGCTGCTTTTTCCGTACCGTTGGCCTGCACGTTTTTATCGACCCACGCCACCGGGAATTCCGCCAGAATATTGGTTTTCGGAATCACCACTTCAAAGCCTTGCGCTTCATACTGTTTGCGAATGTTGTTCACTTCCGATTCAAAGCTAATCAGTACATCGCCCAGCCCGCGCTCGGCAAAAGTGGTGGTCGCGCCACGACCGCCGGTATCGAACACTTCAACGTTTTTCAGGAACTGGGTCATAAACTGTTCGGTTTTGGCTTTATCACCACCGTCGGCTTTGTCCGCTGCGCCCCATGCCGCAAGGTAGGTGTAACGCGCATTACCCGACGTTTTCGGGTTCGGGAAAATCAGCTTCACATCGGAGCGCACCAGGTCGTTCCAGTCGTGGATATTCTTCGGGTTGCCCTTACGCACCAGGAAGCCCATGGTGGAGTAGAACGGCGAGCTATTATTCGGCAGGCGCGACTGCCAGTCCGCTGGGATCAGCTTGCCTTTATCGTGCAGGATTTGTACGTCGGTCACCTGGTTATAAGTGACAACGTCGGCTTTTAAACCCTGCAAAATTGCCAGCGCCTGTTTTGATGATCCGGCATGAGATTGTTTAATCGTCAGTTTGTCGCCACCGTTATCTTTTGCCCATTGTTGCTCAAACGGCGGGTTCAGGGCGGCAAACAGCTCGCGGGAGACGTCATAAGAACTGTTCAGCAGTTCCGTTGCCTGTACATGGCCCGCCAGTAGCAGAGAAGCAACCAGCACGAGTGAGTTCTTTTTCAGTAAGTTAACGGCCATTGCGCACCCTTATAAATTTAATGACTTTCTAATAGCCATCATATTTATAACGGACGTGAAAGGAGTAACGGTTTTATATACCGTTTGGTGATTTGGAAGTTGAAAAGGGAATAAGACGAAATCCTCCCCACAAATGCAGGGAGGAAACAGAGGTGAATCAGATGCCGACGCTAACCGTCTCCGGCAGTGTGCTGCCGCCATCAATCACATTCTGTGTACCGGTTAAATAGCTGGATTCATCCGATGCGAGGAAGGCCGCCAGTTCGCCGACTTCCAGCGGATCGGCGAGGCGACGCATCGGGATTGCTTTCGCCATTTCAGTCAGCACCGATTCTGGATCTTCCGGGTTCGACTGGCGGGCAATGCTTTCCGCCATTGGCGTGCGAACGTATCCAGGGCAGATGGCGTTAACGCGAATACCAGACTGCGCGTACTCCACCGCCAGCGATTTAGTCAGGCCAACAATCGCCGCTTTCGTTAAGGCGTACGCCGTTTCGCCCGGGTCTGCCACCATATCGCCAGTGACTGAAGACATCATCACAATCCGGCCATCTTTGCGGGCAATCATCTCCGGCAGCACCGCCTTCGTGACGTTCCATACGCCTTTTATATTGATATCAATATGGAAATCGCGATCTTCATCGCTCATATCAAGGAAACTGCCCAGACGACAAACGCCTGCGTTATTCACCAGAATATCAATGCGCCCTTCTTTTTCCTTAGCGCGCTTAATAGCTGCGGCTACCGACGCCGGGTCACGCACATCGGCGACAACCGCCGTACAGCGATGACCACGGCCACACAGTTCGTCCGCCAGCTTTTCGATCTCAGGGGAGATATCCAGCAAGATTAGGTTTGCGCCATGACGCGCAAAAGTTCTGGCAATTCCTTCGCCAATTCCCTGCAATGCGCCCGTAATCAGTGCTGTCTTGCCCGTGAGTTTACCCATTTTAATGCTCTCCTTGTTAATACAGAGCGTTACACTCCATTCCCTCTGAAAATACAGGATAAACAAAATATTGCTGCGGATCAGCTCACTAATTCAGGAAAATCTCAATTTAGTCGCTGCTTTATGCAGCACCTCAAACGTTACGTCAGCGCGCAATCATTTTCAGTGACATCACATGAGTAATATTTGGACTTAATGATTCCTTTGTGTCTATCAAATCGGGATATATGATCCCATTTATCTGCAATTATTTGATCGCAAATATTAAGGTCACCACCGATGCAACTTGAAAAGATGATTACCGAAGGCTCGAACGCCGCCTCGGCTGAAATTGACCGCGTATCAACGCTGGAAATGTGCCGGATTATCAACGATGAAGATAAAACCGTACCACTCGCCGTTGAGCGCGTACTGCCGGATATCGCCGCGGCGATCGATGTTATCCACACCCAGGTAAGCGGCGGCGGCCGTCTGATTTATCTCGGTGCGGGAACATCCGGTCGTCTGGGGATTCTGGATGCCAGCGAATGTCCGCCGACCTACGGCGTGAAACCGGGCCTGGTAGTTGGTTTGATTGCTGGCGGCGAATATGCCATTCAGCACGCGGTGGAAGGCGCAGAAGATAGCCGGGAAGGTGGTGTTAATGATCTGAAAAATATCGGCTTAACCGCGCAGGATGTGGTGGTTGGTATTGCGGCCAGCGGACGCACGCCGTATGTGATTGCCGGGCTGGAATACGCGCGCCAACTCGGCTGCCGTACAGTGGGCATTTCCTGTAATCCGGGGAGTGCCGTTTCATCCACCGCAGAGTTTGCTATTACGCCGGTAGTTGGTGCCGAAGTTGTTACCGGTTCTTCGCGAATGAAAGCAGGCACGGCGCAGAAACTGGTGCTCAACATGCTCTCCACCGGGCTGATGATTAAATCCGGCAAAGTGTTCGGCAACCTGATGGTCGATGTGGTCGCCACCAACGAAAAACTGCATGTGCGCCAGGTCAATATCGTCAAAAACGCTACCGGATGTAATGCCGAACAAGCGGAAGCGGCGTTAATTGCTTGCGAGCGCAACTGTAAAACGGCCATTGTGATGGTACTGAAAAATCTCGATGCCGATGAAGCTAAAAAATGCCTGGATCAACACGGCGGTTTTATTCGCAAGGCTCTGGAAAAGGAATAACCCATGGCTAAAGAGATCAGCAGTGAACTTCTGAACACCATTCTTACCCGGGTCGGCGGACCGGGAAATATCGCCAGTTGTGGTAACTGTATGACGCGCCTGCGTCTGGGTGTACATGACAGTTCATTGGTTGATCCCGATATCAAAACGCTGGAAGGCGTGAAGGGCGTCATTTTGACCAGCGATCAGGTGCAGGTGGTTTTTGGGCCAGGCAAAGCGCATCGTGCCGCAAAAGCCATGAGCGAGCTGCTGGGCGAGGCACCGGTACAGGATGCCGCAGAAATCGCCGCCCAGAATAAACGCCAGTTAAAAGCCAGACAAACTTCCGGCGTGCAACAATTTCTCGCCAAATTCGCCACCATCTTCACGCCACTGATCCCCGGTTTTATTGCCGCTGGTCTGCTGCTGGGGATAGCGACGTTAATTGCCACGGTGATGCACGTTCCGGCAGATGCTCAAGGCACGCTACCCGATGCGCTGAATTTTATGAAGGTGTTCAGCAAAGGCCTGTTCACCTTCCTGGTAATTCTGGTGGGCTATAACGCGGCCCAGGCATTTGGTGGCACGGGCGTAAATGGCGCAATTATCGCTGCGCTCTTTTTGCTTGGTTATAACCCAACTGCAACCACGGGTTACTACGCCGGATTTCACGATTTCTTTGGTCTGCCCATCGATCCGCGCGGCAATATTATCGGCGTGTTGATCGCCGCGTGGGCCTGCGCCCGCATCGAATGCATGGTGCGCCGCTTTATGCCGGACGACCTCGACATGCTGTTGACCTCATTAATCACCCTGCTGATCACCGCTACGCTTGCGTACCTGATCATTATGCCGCTGGGCGGCTGGCTGTTTGAAGGCATGTCGTGGCTGTTTATGCACCTGAGCAGTAATCCGCTCGGTTGTGCGGTTTTAGCCGGGCTGTTCCTGATCGCCGTGGTATTTGGCGTGCATCAGGGCTTTATTCCTGTTTATCTGGCGTTAATGGACAGCCAGGGATTCAACAGCTTATTTCCCATCCTTTCAATGGCAGGCGCAGGCCAGGTGGGCGCGGCGCTGGCGCTCTACTGGCGGGCGCAACCGCACAGTGCATTACGCAGTCAGGTCCGCGGGGCGATTATTCCCGGTCTGCTTGGCGTTGGCGAACCGCTGATTTACGGTGTCACCCTGCCCCGCATGAAACCGTTTGTTACCGCCTGTTTAGGCGGCGCGGCGGGCGGTTTGTTTATCGGGCTGATAGCCTGGTGGGGTCTGCCGATGGGCTTAAACAGCGCCTTTGGGCCGTCTGGTCTGGTGGCGCTGCCGCTGATGACTTCCGCGCAAGGCATCCTTCCGGCAATGGCGGTTTACGCTGGCGGTATTCTGGTGGCATGGGTTAGTGGGTTTATTTTCACCACACTCTTTGGCTGCCGTAACGTCAATCTGGACTGATTATGAAACGGACAATGCTCTATCTTTCTCTGCTGGCTATTAGCTGTAGCGTCAGCGCCACAAAATACCCTGTTCTGACAGAAAGTAGTTGATCAAGTGTATGCGGCGTTAAAGCAGTAATAAAAAGGCCAGTCAGTTGTGTTACTGCCTGGCCTTTAATCAATGAATCAGAAACGCTTACAACGCCATCAACTTGTCCAGCGACGGCGCGAAGTAATAGCCGCCAGTGACCGGTTTGGTAAAACGCAACATCGCATCACGCTTACCATCGGTATCGCCAAACATGCTCAGCAGTTGCTGCTCAATGTTATGCAGACGCGCGCAGTAGGCGCAGAAGTACAGACCGTGAGTGCCACTGGCGGTGCCGTACGGCAGGCTCTGACGAACAATCTTCAGCCCTTTGCCATCTTCTTTCAGATCAACGCGGGTCAGGTGAGAGGTTTCCGGACGTTCGTCGCCGTCAATCTCTTCGTTGGCCTCTTTGGTGCGCCCGATCATCATCTCTTGATCGTGAACGCTCATCCGATTGAGCTGTTTCAGGTTGTGCTCCCAACGCTGCACAAACACATAGCTGCCGCCCGCATCCACGCCGTCTTTGATAACAGCCACTTCGCGGCGCGTCTCTTCACCCGCCGGGTTTTCTGTACCGTCAACAAAGCCGCTCAGGTCACGCTCTTCAACCCAACGGAAGCCGTGGATCTCTTCTTTCACTTCAATGCAGTCACCAAAGGCTTCCATCGCCGCCTGAGCGACAGAGAAGTTCACGTCGTGACGCAGAGAAAGAATGTGGATCAACACATCGAACTGGGTCGTCGGTGCAAGACCTTTACCGTAGCCCGGAAAATCTTTCAGCTCTTCGGCCCCAACGCCGCCGCTCAGAGCGCGCCAGGTATTGTTACCAAAGGCAACCACCGCACCAAGATGCGCGTCCGGGAATTTCGCTTCAAAAGTTGCCAGTTTGTCGGCAAATGTTTTACTGGCCGCACGCAGGGCGTCAACTTCCCCTTTCACGTTGGCTTCGATCCAAATCGCCGCGCGGCAATGTTCTGGCAAAATGCCACTCTGAACCTGAGACATTGTTCCTCCTGAAAATAATAATGCCACGCAATCCGTGGCATTGTTGGGCGCTATTTTACGTGTTTTTTCGCGGCGGCGGTTTGTTCAGACGCAAATTAACGCCGCCAGATAATTTTACTGACTTTCCAGTTTTTCAGGGTATCGTCCGAAGGCATTAACCCTTCAGGGCCACTCCATTCCCCGCTGAACTGGTAGCTAATATGTTGACTGCCTTCGGCTTTACATTCGACGGCACGATTATCATCACTGTCGGCCTTTTGGCAATTGCCAAATGCTTTGCTGTAAAGGTCACTAAACGGTGTACCGATTTTAACACCGGTGTCAGCAGGAATATCGCTATCCAGCACATCAATGCGGCTGATCGTGCCTTGATCACCGTTAATCACCATCGCCACGTTGTCGCCTTTCATCACTTCAAAAAAGCGCACCACGTTGCCGTTCGCGGTTTTCATTCCGCTGCGCAGGCGATAATCGCCATCAAGCGCATCAGCAATGGCTTGTTCTTGCAGTGGTGTGGACGCCGTTAATTCACCCACGCCCTGCTCGCTCACTTTGGTGGATGATCCAAACCAGTTCCACGGGTTAGCGGCCGACCAGTTAACTGACGACATCGTGGAACAGCCGGTCAGCATCAACGGCATAGCGCATAACATTAAACGCAGCGATTTCATGTCACTTCCTTTGGTTATTCAATAACGTTGATTGGAGTGCAAATTCACCAAAAAGTGCCGTTATTCTTTTTCTTCATTAAAACAAGCGCGTAAACGTCGATTGGTCAGCAGCCAGATTAACGCCACGATATCCGCCACTACCAGCGCCAGACCGATACCGCTAACGGATTCACCGTTCAGCCACAGCCACGGTTGCCAACAAAGTAAAACCACTTGCGCCAACAGCAACAGAAAATAGAGCACATGCCAGATACGGGGAAATGAAGCCCGCCGACCACTCAGCAAAAATGCCAGCACCGCCGGAATACCGGGAATCAACCCCAGCCAGAAATTATCGTGATCGGGATAAAACAGATTTAGCAGCGCAGTACCCTGCTCGCGCGACGCTCCGGCAATGACAAACAGCACCCAGGTTCGCGCCTGAAGCAATAGCACAAGCCAGAAGAGCAAGGGTAAACGCAGGCGACCGTGCGCATCATAATGGACAGGATGAAACTCAGTACTCTTCATCTTCAATCAAACGCTTACCCAGACTCAGCACGTCGGCGTGTTCATATCCCAGGCGTTCATACATTCCGAGCACCATGTCGTTATCTTCCGGCACGTTGATCTGAATTTTCGGACAGCCGCGAGCAATCAGCTTTTTCTCCAACCGATTAAGCAACGCATTAGCAATCCCACGCCCACGAAACTCGGGATGCACGCCAAGATAATAAGCAGACCCGCGATGCCCGTCATAACCGCCCATCACCGTTCCGACCACTTCACCGTTCACCTCAGCGACCAGAAACAAACTGACGTCATGGTTCATCTTACGCTCAATGTCCATTTCCGGATCGTTCCACGGACGCAGCAAGTCGCAACGCTCCCAAAGGGTGATGACCTCTTCGAAATCTTCCTGGCGAAATACGCGTATCTCCATGGTATTCGTTACCTTTTTGCGGGTTAAAAGGCTGATTATGGCGTGAACGGTCGAATTAGCCAATATCTGACGAAAATCGGTTGAAAAAGTGGCATAATGGGGAGTTGTCAACTATTGAAATGAAAAGTAAAACAATTCTCAACAGCAAACCGTCGTAACGGATTACGCGATACGATATAACATCTGGAACTTTATTATTACAACTCAGGCCGTATGAGCACTTTTAAACCACTAAAAACACTCACTTCGCGCCGCCAGGTGCTGAAAGCCGGTTTGGCTGCCCTGACGTTATCAGGAATGTCGCAAGCCATCGCCAAAGACGAACCGTTAAAAACCAGTAACGGACACAGCAAGCCGAAAGCAAAAAAATCTGGTGGCAAACGTGTCGTTGTTCTCGATCCAGGCCACGGCGGGATTGATACCGGAGCGATCGGACGCAACGGTTCGAAAGAAAAACATGTGGTGCTGGCAATTGCCAAGAATGTCCGTTCCATATTGCGTAATCATGGCATTGATGCGCGTTTAACGCGTTCTGGCGATACGTTTATCCCACTGTACGATCGCGTTGAAATCGCCCATAAACATGGCGCTGACCTGTTTATGTCAATCCACGCCGACGGTTTTACCAACCCGAAAGCCGCAGGAGCATCGGTTTTTGCCCTCTCTAACCGCGGTGCAAGTAGCGCAATGGCAAAATACCTGTCTGAACGCGAAAACCGCGCCGATGAAGTTGCCGGTAAAAAAGCGACTGACAAGGATCACCTATTGCAGCAAGTGCTGTTTGATCTGGTGCAAACCGATACTATTAAAAACAGCCTGACGCTTGGCTCGCATATTCTGAAAAAGATTAAGCCGGTGCATAAACTGCACAGCCGCAACACCGAACAAGCCGCGTTTGTGGTGTTGAAATCGCCGTCGGTTCCGTCGGTGCTGGTGGAAACCTCGTTTATCACCAACCCGGAAGAAGAGCGGCTGTTAGGCACTGCAGCGTTTCGCCAGAAAATCGCCACAGCGATTGCCGAAGGCGTGATCAGTTATTTCCACTGGTTTGACAACCAGAAAGCACACTCGAGAAAGCGGTAAGTGATGAAACCCGACGCACACCAGGTTAAACAGTTCCTGCTCAACCTTCAGGATACAATTTGTCAGCAGCTGAGCGCCGTCGATGGCGCAGAGTTTGTCGAAGATAGCTGGCAGCGCGAAGCTGGCGGCGGCGGACGTAGCCGGGTGTTGCGTAATGGTGGTGTTTTCGAACAGGCGGGTGTCAACTTTTCACATGTCCACGGTGAGGCGATGCCTGCTTCCGCCACCGCTCATCGCCCGGAACTTGCCGGGCGCAGTTTCGAGGCGATGGGCGTTTCACTGGTAGTGCATCCGCATAATCCGTATGTTCCCACCAGCCACGCGAATGTGCGCTTTTTTATTGCCGAAAAACCGGGTGCAGAGCCCGTCTGGTGGTTTGGCGGCGGCTTCGATTTAACCCCTTTCTATGGTTTTGAAGAAGACGCCATTCACTGGCACCGCACCGCCCGTGACCTGTGCCTGCCATTTGGCGAAGACGTTTATCCGCGTTACAAAAAGTGGTGCGACGAATACTTCTACCTCAAACATCGTAACGAACAGCGCGGCATTGGCGGGCTGTTCTTTGATGATCTGAACACGCCAGATTTCGACCACTGTTTTGCCTTTATGCAGGCGGTAGGCAAAGGCTACACCGACGCTTATTTGCCAATTGTAGAGCGACGAAAAGCGATGGCCTACGGCGAGCGCGAGCGCAATTTTCAGCTCTACCGTCGCGGTCGTTATGTCGAGTTCAATCTGGTCTGGGATCGCGGCACGCTGTTTGGCCTGCAAACTGGCGGGCGCACCGAGTCGATCCTGATGTCAATGCCGCCACTGGTACGCTGGGAGTATGATTATCAGCCAAAAGATGGCAGCCCGGAAGCGGCTTTAAGTGAGTTTATTAAGGTCAGGGATTGGGTTTAGCGGACGCGAATTGCAACTCGAAATACTACGAGAATAAATAATAATGAAAACCACCCTCCCCCTCATCGCCAGCATCTCTGTTGATGAACAGAAAAACAGATTGATCGAATGCTTCCGGGAATATTGGGGCGTACAGCAGATTAACGACCGCCATGACAACATTGCACTCCGCGTAGGCAAAGGTAAACATGGTTGCCACTTTATCTGGTCAGAAAAAAATATCGATATTCATTATTACTGTGACCGTGAAATGTCGCCTCAGGAATGGTCAAAGATCGTGACGGTGATGACCGTCGCGCTGGATACCCCCATACCGCCCTATTATCTTGATAGAGATGAGAAAAGACATCGTACCACTTTGCGGAAAACACATCGCCGGGGAGACAATAGTATTGGATGTTTTATCTACCCCTACAAAGAAGAGGCAAATGGTGGGTGGGATTATAATGTTGAAAGTCTTTTCATTTACGAATGCGATTTCACGATACTGGCGGCAGGCATTAAGGCGTGCTATCCGCTCAATAATGGTGAACGCGCGTTTGATTATACGAGCTGGAATGAATTTACCGTTGCTGAATGTGAGAGAATAATTTCGTCCTGGCTGGATGCAGGGCAAGAAAATGAGAGCTACACGCCATTCATTCAATACGTGGTTGAATGGATGCAGCCCCTTATGCGGGAATATGACACGATTATGATTGAAGGTAATCTCTAATCCTGGCCTGCCCTGAACAGCTCTTCCAGTTCATCATCCGTCATCTTACCCAACCACTGCTCGCCGCTGCCGACAGTCATCTCCGCCAGCGCTTTTTTATTTCTGATCATGTCGTTGATCCGCTCTTCAAACGTCTCACGGGTCAACAGGCGATGCACCTGCACATTACGCTGCTGGCCGATACGATAGGCGCGGTCGGTGGCCTGCGCTTCCACCGCCGGGTTCCACCATAAATCGTAATGAATCACCTGGCTGGCGGCGGTCAGATTCAGCCCCGTACCACCAGCTTTCAGCGACAGAATAAAGTGGCGTACAGAACGGTCATTTTGAAAACGTTCGACCTGCTCATCGCGCTTTTTGCGGCTTAAGCCGCCGTGTAAAAACAGGGGTTGTTCGCCATAACGCGCGGTAAGCCAGCTTTGCAGTAGTTCGCCCATCTCTTTGAACTGGGTAAAAATCAGCACCTTTTCTGTTGTCTCTTCAATGCTGTCCAGAAGATCCAATAACAGTTGCGCCTTGCCAGAAAGCGCCGCATCCATCTGCTTATTTTTCAGATAGTGCGCCGGATGGTTACAGACCTGCTTCAACGCCATAATCATTTGCAGCACCAGCCCCTGACGCTGGAAGGCATCAGACTCCCCACGGATCACCTGCATCCCTTCGCGCACGACGGACGCATAAATTGCCGCCTGTTTAGTTGCCAGTTCACAGAAACGGTCGGTTTCAATTTTTTCGGGCAGATCGCTGATGATGGTTTTGTCCGATTTCAGCCGACGCAGCAAAAATGGCGCGGTTATGCGGCGAAAACGTTCAGCAACCTGTTGATTACGATCCATCTGGATCGGTTTCTCAATCTCCGAAATAAACGTTTTTAGCGGCCCCAGATAGCCACGCAGAGCAAAGTCCATAATGCTCCAGTATTCTGCAAGACGGTTTTCCACCGGCGTACCGCTTAGAGCAATAAACGCATCGGCAGGAATTGATTTTGCAGCCTTCGTCTGTGCCGAGGCCGGATTTTTTAGATTTTGTGCCTCATCCGCCGCCACCAGACGCCAGTGCTGTTTCTTTAACGTTGCGGCATCGCTACGCACCACGCCGTAAGTGGTGAGCAGGATATCCGGCATCTCATCGGACAACGCGCGCTTGCCGCCGTGGTATATCGCCGTCGTTAACGTTGGGGCGAAACGAGCGATTTCTCGTTGCCAGTTAGTCAACAAGGTGGTCGGCATGATAATCAGCACCTTACGCTCCGCCAGCGCGCCTGTCTCTTTTTGATGCTGAATGACAGCGATAAGCTGAAGCGTTTTCCCGAGGCCCATATCATCGGCCAGGATGCCGCCGATCCCCAGCGCCAGGTTATGCGTCAGCCAGGCAAAACCCGTTTGCTGATAGGGCCGCAGCGTGGCGTTAAGAGAAACGGGCTGAGAGGGCATACCAACCGAGGTCAATTGCCGAAGTTGCTCACGCGCCGCGCTATCCAGCATAATCGGCGTGCCTGCGTACTCACCGGACAACGCCGTCTGCGTTAGCGCCATGCCTTTAATGTCCGGTGGATTTAACAGCTTATTGCGCAGTCGGGCGATTTCGTCAGGGTCAAGATAGATAAACTGTTCTTTGAAGCGGACAATCCCTTCGGCACTGTCAATGAGCGTTTCAAATTCAGTAACCGTCAGTTGCCTGTCTCCCAACGCAATGCGCCAGTCAAAATCGAACAGATTTCCCAGTTGAAACCCGCTGCTGCCTCCCGCGCCGGAGGATGATTTCACCTGCATGCTGAGTCTGGGGCGTAATATTTTATCCAGCGCTTTCGGCAGCAACGCCTGAATGCCCAGCATGCGAATAACGGGCAACGCGGTAAAGAGAAAATCCGGCAACGTTTGTGCGGTGAGGCGCAGCGCCTGCCGCCCTCCGGCACGCAGATACTCACACAACGGAGGGTAGAATTCCGCCAACATCGCCAGCGTTTGCAGGACGGCCATCCGTGTATTTTCGTAGCATTTTTGCCACAGAATATCCGCCAGCATCACTGGCGCGGGCTGGTCCGTTATTTTCACCGCCAGATGCAGCGCAAAGTCTTCCCCGGCTTCATCCAGCATAATCACTGGCGGCTGCTCGCGATGCACCAGCGTCAGGCGCGACAGCCATTGTGCGATACTGGCGGCGCTGGCGCTTTCCCGTCGCGAGTCAAATGTCACCCGCCCGGTGAGGAAAAAGAGCTTGTCATATGGCGTATCGCCTTTCTTCAGGGGAACCGACTGTACCAACCGATCAAGCATCAGCGAGCACAAGGTTATAGCCTGCCGCTTGCCGGTAAGCGCCCAATCGTTAAAAGAGATCAACCCGTCCGGCAATTGTCGGGCGACCTGTTCGAGCAAATTATCGACCGTTACATCCAGCGTAGCTGGAAGCCAGCGAACCAGCGTCTCACTTTCACAGGAAAAAAACTGTGGCATAACTGCGCCTTTCGCCAGCAGATGAACAGCGAATTGCCAGGCCAAGTGTAAACCTGCGACGGAAGGTTGCAACATCTGCAAGCGTCGCGGGGTCAAATTTTTCAGCTCCCCCAGCAGCGTGGAGAGATCTTTAAGATGCGTAATACCCTGCACGCAACAGCGGTAATCCCCGTCAATTCTGAGCATCGGGGATTCGGTTGCTCCCAGCGCCCACTGCATCTGGCTCTCTGATTCAGGAACAATTTTTTGCAATTGCTCCCCATAACGAACAAGGCGTGCCAGTTGTTGGCTGTAAACCTGATGAAAATCACCAAAGGGATAAAAAACCGGATTATCGGGCAACAGTCGCAACAGATCGTGGTGTAAAGCAGGGATCAGGGTAAAATCCAGCCCCTGATTCGCTTTTTCCTCATGAACAAAAGGTTGATTTGCGAATAGCGCTGACAGCGAGGGGGGAGTGATAAAGATCTTTTTGTCGATGTCCATTCCACGCTGGCGCAATGCGGTCGGCAAATCCAGACCATGTAGCGCAAAAACCAGAAACGGATCGCTGTCGATCTGGCGACTGATCAGATAAATCACTGCGGCCAGATGTTTACAGGGCACGGCCCAGTCGGGGCAGTTGCAATCCATATGAAGATCTTTCCAGCTCGCGGGGAAAATCTTGATATTCGTCTCATTCGCCAGATCCAGCACCGTTGGCGAAAGTTCGCGATTTAATAACTGCGAGATAATCAGCGGATCGTTGACCAGCGCATCCAGCAGGCGTTCTTTTTCCTGCCCGGAAAACGGTGGAACGGTAATTTCAACCGTATAAATGTACGATCCCCGCACTTGCGCACGGATGTGACCGTCCTTGATATCAAGCTTTTGCACCGCCCCTTTATTCGCGTAGGTACGACCGCGCGGTAAGCGGTTGTCGGCATCAATATGCATCAGCGCGTTTAACCACTGCTGACCCCACCAACTCAGTCCATAAGTCTGGATCGCCATATCAGGCTAACCTCTTCAGTTTTCGGCGGGTTAAATTTATCAGATAATCTCGTGGAGCAGTATTATCCAACGTAATCACATGCATGGAGCAACCTCCAATGAGCGAACGCCTCGCCTGTAAAAACCCTGATTGCTCAAACCGTATTCTGCCACAAACCGCAGCGCGCACCGGTGGGTTTTGTATGCCCTGCATTCAGGCCCAACAGCAGCGTGAACGCGATGAATATATCAGGAAAAATAAAAAGACCGTGAATGCGTTTGCAGGGTTAAGCGATCCGGTTGCCATGCTGAAATTAGTTCACCAACCGCGAAAATTCGATGCGTTAATCGATTGGACTCCCTCCCCCATTCGCACCGATGCCCTGTATCAACAACTGACCGCCGATCAAGCGCAGCAGATAGCTGATTACGCCACAGAACGCTTTGTATCTGGTGAATATAAGCTCGCTCAGGAGATTTGGCTTTGTCTGGCGGCATTTACCCAGGCCAATCTGGATGCGTATTTCAGAGAATGGATCTCTTACGATGATTTAGACAGTTATTCTTACATGCCTTTCCACCGCGCCCCTGTGGATGTTCGCGATACGCTGTTAGAACGGGTTGAGGTTGATGCAGACAACAGAAACTGTATTCTGCAATGTCTGGCATGGATTGGGGATGACGTTGTTGTTGAGCATTTTTCCCGCTGGCGTCTTAACCCGCCGTCGTGGCGCAGTTCACTTTACATCGCGCCAGAAGAATATGCGCATGAGGCCGGTTGGGAGCTAACCGCTGAAGGGCAAAGGCGTAATCTCTATTTTCCTCAATGTTTTCATCTGGAGATGAAAAACACCGGGTGTTGCGAAGCTTTGCGTGTTGTTGATGAACGCAGCGAAACCTGTCCAAATTGCGCATTGCCACTAACAGATCTTTTCGACGTTGACCTGAAGGCAACGGGTCTTAGCGATAACGGCAGGTTTCGCGTCGTGACTTGTGAATGTTGCACCGCCTACAGCACCATTTTTGGTTACATAGACTCACGGGGTAATGCTCATTTGTCTGCAAAAAATATCCCGCCAGCCTGGCTGCCGGATGATGTATCTGAATGGCGTCGGTTACCTGTAAACAGCATGAGACGGGGAAACCTTCGACCACCGTTATTCGCCGCAGACCAATTTTTACCTGTCTCTTTCTCGCAACTTGGCGGGCATCCAACCTGGATTCAGGACGCGGAATATCCTCTCTGCCCGGAATGCTCCCGCTCAATGACGTTTCTTGCGCAACTGGATTATGCCGATATTGAACAATACGGCGAAGGGATAATTTACGCGTTTATCTGCCCGGAGTGCCGGACAACAGCGACGTCTTATCAGCAATCTTAGAAATTGTTTTGCGCCAGTTTGCTCATGGGAGCATTTAAGAATGTCAGACACATCACATAAAGAAAGTAAATGGCACCCTCATCTGGATATGAGTTTTCTGGGATGCGTGCTGGCATTTGCTATGGAAGTTTATTTTGAAGAACACATTTTTATTCCCCACGGTGGAGGAGCAAGTTTTGGATTGATAGCACTCATCGTTATTAATTTTATGACTATCCCGATAGTGATCGTGGTAACAACACTATTTTGTTATTTATTTGAAATTTCGCGAAAGCGTGTAAATCGTATTTTGATATTCCTGTTGGCATGTATTTTGACTATTATCGGTTTGTTTATCGCATATCCCGTCGGGCAATAAAAAAACAAAGCAACTCAATGTAATTGATAACTTCACTATTGGCCGGATTAAACACCATCCCCATCCGGCCCCTCAACCTCACCCCCACTCTCTCATCCGCTGATGCAGCGTCAGTGACGGCTTCTCGGCAAACAGTTGCTGATAATCCGTGGCAAATTGCCCAAGATGCCAGAATCCCCACTGCATGGCGGCGTCTTTTACCGTTGTGCTTTGTGACCACGGACTTATGAGTTCGCGGCGCACGGCGTTCAGGCGAATACGTTTCAGCCACGCGTTCGGACCAATGCCCAAAATGGCGTGAAACGCGTTTTGTAGCGTGCGGCGGCTGACATGCAGTTGATTGCACAACTCCAACACCGTCACCGGTTCGGACATGTTTTCCAGCACATATTCACGGGCGCGGGAAAGCAATCGACGGTAACTCTGATGACTGATGCTTTCCGCCGTCATCATCGGCTGCGCTTCTTCCAGCATCGCCCCCATCGCCATTAGCAAATTATCCCCCAGCACTTTTCGCACTGCAGGCTGATGGAGATTTTCCGGGTTCTCGCAAAACGTCGCCAGCGCCTGTTGGACAAAGCCCCACAGAGCGGCTTTATGCTGCTCTTTCACTTCCAGCGCCGACTGGCTACGCAGCATATGTAATACCCGATCCGGATTATGCAAAAAGTTAGCCTGACGAGTGATGACATCTTCAGAAAGCACTACGCCAAGGATCGTGTAATCGTCCGGCGTACTTAATTCAAACTAGGTTCCACCAGGGCGCGTCGCAATTTCTGCGCTTCCCAGACATTGCGAACCGATAAATCCCTGCTCACCGCGCGTCGCCGGAATGCCAAACCAGAACGAGTTCGGCCAGACCAGGCACGACTGACGCAGCGCCAGACCAGTGTATTCACGAAAAACCTGAATATCATCGAGTAGAATTTCCGTAAATTCACCATGAAACTTGCCCGGATGCAGCTGATCGTAAATCTGCTGCCAGGCGGTAATTGTCAAAGCATGTTCATAGACGTCCGTTGTCTGTCGTTGATGAACATTATCCACTTCGACCTTCGGCGTGAACTTCAGGTTTTCGGGTAAGGGTTCATGATAAAGATGGTGCAAATTGGCTGTACGGGTCTTTTTCATGATGTTAATGCCGGGTGTTGTAGGACACCCGGCACCTCCGACAGGTTAATGGGGCTTGAGACGGTAACGACTACTGCGTTTACGTAACGTCCCGGCAGAAAAGAGCTGTTCGAGCGCATTTCTGGCTTTTTCCAGCGGCCAGCCAAAGTGGGCAGCCACTTCTCCTGCCGTCATTCCCTGACGTACTGATGTTAACAGCGCCAACAACTCGTCAGCAGATTCCGCGACGATAACTGGCGCGTCGGGTTCCTTTACGGGTTGCTTCGGCTGGCGGTTAAAGCCAGTAACCAGCCACTGGGTGTCATCGTCTGGCCGACCGATCTCCTTACGGCTGATGACACGCCCGGTACGCATCGCGGCAGCACAACCTGCGTCCAGCGCCGCACGACACGCCGCCAGATCGCCTTCCACCACCAGCGTTAGGCGACCAGGGTCAAGCACTTCGTGACTGAGCAGACGAACGTTAGCTGCTTTGAGCATGGCATCAGCTGCATCTATCGCGGCGACCATGCCGTCCACTTCCAGCAATCCCAGTGCATTGATCATCGGCAACCTCCGTTACGCACGCTGGATTGGATTACGCGCGATTTCCAGCACTGCATCGGTAAAGGCGTTACAGGCTGCTTTACACGCGGCCTGGCTACCGGTTAAAAATGCTGCCGAGTAGTTAGTTTCAGACGGTGGCGGGACATAGGTCACCAGCTGCACGTCGGCAGATTTCAACGCTGCATCAATGCCGTAGGTCGCTTCCAGCGGCGGTGCCACCAGATACGCCATCGGATCGCCAAGCGTGATCCCGGCGGTTGATGAGAGATAAGAACCGGTACGCGAAACTACATGTGCCAGGAAGGCTGTGTTTTCTGCGTCATTAGCCCACTGGAAAGCAGCGCCATTTTCAATATTCGCAACCATCGCATCCAGACCAGCACGCACTTCCGCCGGGTTTGGTCCACCAAGCATAATCAGCATCTCACCGGCAGTCGGTGACGGGCCGTGTGCAGCGCCCGCATACAGCGATCGACCATATACCACTTCGACCATCGCCTGCTTGGTCGCTTCGTCAGCCGCAATGTAGGTGACGTCATCTGAATCAGCAGAAATCAGCCCGAGGCTACGAATATGCGGCGGCAATTTCAGTTCACGTGCAAATTCGGCGTTAACGGAGGCAATCACCCGCATGGCGGTTACTGACGGTCGAATCAAATCTAAAGCTGGCATGATGCCTCCTTATCGGGTCATGTTGATGCCGGATGCTTTCTGCTCCAGCATACGTTTCGCCAAATCCACAATGACGGCTGCGGCTTCAACCGGCGGCGTGCCGCCCTGGTGAATGTTAGAGATACAGGTGCGATCGGCCTCAACGGTGGTCGCCATACGCGGCGAGTAAACGGCGTAGCAGGAGAGGCTTTCTGACTGCCCCAACCCCGGACGTTCGCCCACCAGCAGGATCACTACTTTCGCGCCGAGGATCTCACCGATCTGATCTTCAATCTTCACGCGACCATAACGTACAAAGAATGGCGTACCGACTTTCAGCCCGGCTTGCTTCAGGCCCGCCATCAGCGGCGGCAGGATCTCTTCGTAGTTCACGGTGATCGCATCAGTTGACAGGCCATCAGAAATAACGACCTGCACGTCCGGATTAGCAACACACTGCGCTTTCAGCGCTTCAACAGCTTCTTCTGCACACAGGCGGCGGCCCATATCCGGGCGAGTCAGGTAGAGATTTTTGTCGCTGATTTCGGAGCGGACTTCCAGCAAGCCCTGCGCTTTCACCCACTCTTCCGGTACTTCTTTCAGTACGGTATCTTTCGAACGAGAGTGATCGGCCAGGAAACGCAGCAACGCCTGGGTACGCGGACGCGGACCGGCACGACCGGTACAAACGCGGGCTACGGTGCTACGGCGCAGTTCTGTTAACACATCCGCACGATGTGGGTTTTCAACACCAATCCACGCCTTCGCGTCAGCGGAACCTAAATCCAGCGCGCAGCTTTACGAGGTAACCGGTGCCGCACAGTTGGTGGTGGCGCACTTTGCTTCTGACGGCGCGGGGGCCGTTTGTCCCATTGACGCCATCACACTGCGTACAATTTCTTCAATCTGTTTTTGATCCATGATGTGTTATCTCCGCGTCATCAGAAGAACAGTGACGGATCGCCCGCCCGTTTGGTCAGGCGACCGTTTGCCATAATGCCCATGCTTTCCAGCCAGCGTTCAAACTCCGGTGACGGACGCAGATTCAGTAACTGACGCACAGTGGCAGTGTCGTGGAATGCCGTGGTCTGATAGTTGAGCATGATGTCATCGCCCAGCGGCATCCCCATGATGTAGTTGCAGCCTGCGGTGGCGAGCAGGATCATGAGGTTTTCGTTGAGGTTCTGGTCAGCGTCAGCGTGGTTGGTGTAGCAGCAGTCACAGCCCATAGAGATGCCGCTCAGCTTACCCATAAAGTGATCTTCTAAGCCTGCGCGGATAATCTGGCGGTCGTTGTAGAGATACTCCGGCCCAATAAAACCGACCACGGTGTTGACGATAAACGGATCGTAATGACGCGCCAGCCCATAGTTACGCGCTTCCATCGTCACCTGGTCTGCGCCGAAGTTAGCGCCAGCGGATAGCGCCGAGCCTTGTCCGGTTTCGAAGTAGAGACAGTTTTCCCCGGCGATACGGTTGAACTCCGCGCCCACTGCGCGTGCTTCATCGAGCATCGCCAGCTCTACGCCAAACTCTTTCAGCCCTTTTTCGCTGCCGCAGATACTCTGGAAAATCAGTCCGCCAGGCGCGCCGCGACGGATCGCTTCAATCTGGGTGGTGACGTGCGCCAGCACGCAGCCCTGGGTCGGAATGTTGAATTTGTCGATCACGCCATAGATGGTGTCCAACACGCGGCTTAAGTTTTCCACGTCGTCAGTCACCGGGTTAACGCCGATCACCGCATCGCCCACCCCGAAGGAAAGCCCTTCGTAGATTTGCGCGGCGATACTTTGCACGTCGTCACGGGTGTCGTTTGGCTGCAAGCGGGCGCTGAAGGTGCCCGGAATACCGATGGTGGTATTGGCCTTTTTGATCACCGGCATTTTCTTCGCGCCGTAGATCAGGTCCGCGTTGGAGCAAATCTTCGCTACCGCCGCGACCACTTCCGAGGTCAGCCCTTTGCGAGTAAAGGCAATGTCGTCCACGCTGGTTTCATCGCTCAGCACATACTCACGCAGTTCGCTGATGCTCCAGTTTTTAATCTGGTTGTAGGCCGTTTCGTTAACATCGTCCTGAATCAGCCGCGTCACGCAGTCATCTTCATAGGCAATCACCGGATTATTGCGGATGTCCGCTACGGTCATTTCCGACAACACCTGCTTTGCCGCCACGCGCTCCTGTGAGCTTGCCGCTGCAACGCCCGCCAGCACATCCCCCGAACGCAGTTCGTTGGCTTTAGCCAGCACCTCTTTTACATCCTTAAACTGATATACATTGCCGAACAATGTGGTCTTTAGTTTCATAAGTCGTTCCCTCAGGAAGGAAATGCGAGTGATTTCACCGTCACCGGCACAACCGATCCGCCAAAAAGAGGCGTACCAATGTCGATATAGTCCCCCGCGCGGACAATCACTTCGTCAATGACTGCCAACGGGAGTTGTTGTAGCTGTGGGCGCAACAACATGCCCAGAGCTTTACCAAAGTCCTGCCCGGCCACCACCAGCAGGGGATGCGGATTCGGAAAACGCGCGACGAAATCGACCAGCGCGTTGATGACCGTCAGTACCGCGGCGTAACGCACAGGCAGCGAGGCGGGAAGCGCCAGCACGTACGCGTCAGTTTTGGGGCAAAGATCCAGTTGAATCAGCGCCTGTTGCCAGGCACTGACCAGATCCGTTTCATCAATCGGGATCGCCACTGGCAAATTGCGCAGCGGCAGTTGTACGCCCTCCAGCCAGATTGTGCTGCCAGAGAGCGAAAGGGTATGAGCACCCGCGCCAATCACCGTGGCGCGCACGGTTTGCGCCGGAAACTGCACGTTCATCTCACGCAGGCGCGGATGGTCATGCAGCGCCGTCGCCAGTAGCGGGCCGATATCGGCAAAACAGAACGGGTCGGCGGGCTGGTGGCGATAACATTCGCCCACGCCGCCAGAAAGCGTAATGATTTCGGGCGTAACACCTGCGGGCAGCAAACCGGTTTGCATTAATGCCTGCGCGAGCGGCGAAAGCGTTCCGTCAATCACTTCGACAATCAGCCCTGCCATCCGGCGGGTAACCTGCACCAGCTGCGCGCCGGTCAGCGAACGGGCGTCAGTGCCTGCGCCGAAGCACTCATCCACAATCATCTGCCCCGGTTTATGAGCGTAAACCACGCGCCCCTGGCTGTCGGTTTCCAGCAGGCGACCGCCGACGTTGAGGCAGGCGGTGCCGCTGATTTTTCCAGCATCGAATAAGGCATAGTTTGCGGTGCCACCGCCGATATCGATATTCAGTACCCGACACAGCCGTTGTTCAGAAAGGGTTTGCGCCCCGGCACCGTGACCGGCGATCACGGATTCGAGATGCGGCCCGGCGCTGGCGACGACAAAATCGCCCAGCGACCGGGAGAGCGCCATCACTGCCGGGCGAGCATTGCGGGTTTTCGCGCTTTCACCGGTGATGATGATGGCACCAGAATCAACGCTTTCCGGCGCAATGCCCGCAGCCTGATATTGCTCTAAAATCAGCGATTTCAGTTCCGCTTCTTTTAAACCACCCTGTTTATCGACAGGGGTAAAGAACACCGGGCTTTGCCAGCTAATTTCGCGTTTGATGAATTCGTAGCGCGGCACCTGCGACACCGCCGCACGGTTAACCAGCTCCAGGTGGGAGAAGATCACCTGGGTGGTGGTGGTGCCGATATCGATACCGACGCTCAGTAGCTGGCGAGTGTTCACGATTGTGCCTCCGCTTCGGTTTTGGCCGCGGTCGCGTCTTCTTTTGGCACCAGCATCATCGCCACGCCAATCGCCGTTACGCCGCCGATCAACTTGCCGACAATCATCGGGAAAATCATGGCGTTCATGTTGGCAGCGGCGAAGCCTAAGTGGTCACCCAGGGCGAAAGCAGCGGAAACGGCGAAGGCGCAGTTGATGACTTTGCCGCGGGTATCCATCTGCTTCATCATGCCAAACATTGGGATGTTGTTGGCAAGCGTTGCCACCATGCCGGCTGCCGCGATGTTGTTCATATTTAGTACTTTACCGACGCTCATCAGCGGTTTTTCAAACCAGCGAGTCAGCAGCAGCACCATCGGATACGCCCCTAACAGAACGCAGGAGATCGAGCCGATAACTTCAATGGCGCGCATCACTTCACCGGGTTTATCGCCAGGGGCCATAAAGATAGGATCAAGGCCCGGGATCAGTTCCCAGCCAAGGAGAAATTTCACTACCGCAGCGGCAAGACCGAGGGTGATCAATGCAACGAGGAATTTGGCGAAGATCTGGAAGCCGTTGATCATTTTTTCCGGGATGAATTTCAGCCCCAGCGCCACCAGCACCGCAACGATAAGTACCGGGATCATGTTCATCAGGATCAGCGCAAAGGTGAATTCAACAGGCTGGCCGTTGATCTGCACACCGGAGTACATCGCTACCAGACCACCAGCGATACAGCCAATCGGAATGGTCACTATGCCCGCCAGCACGCCGAGCGCCAGATAACGACGGTCAGAAGGTTCGATAATGCCGAGCGCCACCGGAATGGAAAACACAATCGTTGGCCCCATCATCGACCCGAGAATTAACCCAGAGTATAGCCACGCTGCTACGTCACCGCCCGCCAGCTCTTTGGCGAGGAAGAAGCCGCCCATATCGCACGCCAGCAGTGTTCCGGCGAACATTGACGGGTTTGCGCCGAGCATTTCGTAAACCGGGATAATCACCGGTCCGAGAACGTGGGCCAGTACCGGTGCCAGTGCGGTCATACCGACCATCGCCAGGCCCAGAGCGCCCATTGCCATAAAGCCTTCTTCGAACTGACCGCCGGATCCTTCGATACTTTTACCGAACTTACCGAGGAAACGAGCAGAACCGCCGAACTGCGACAGGATCCTGTCTACGGCAGCTATCAGCATAAAGAACATCATGATGTACATGATGATTTCGTTAATACCCATCGCCTTTACTCCCTGTTAGTTGTTATTTATTGGCGGATGCGGCGTGAACGCCTTATCCGCCCTACATGTGCAATCCCGTCGGCCGGATAAGACGCGACAAGCGTCGCATCCGGCATTTATTGCGCCGCTGCGTACAGGCCGACAATCTGCTCCAGGCTGGCGGTACGCGGGTTACTGCGCAGACAAATATCTTCCAGCGCGGCCTGTGCCCATGCACCGTAATGCGCAGATGTCGCACCAACATCGCCCAGTCGTTTACCAATCCCGACTTCCGCAATCAGCTCACTTACCGCGTTAATAGCGTCACGATCGTCGGATTTTTTAGTTCGCAGCGCCCGACCAATCTGACTAAAGCGTTCACGACAAACCATCCGGTTAAATTCCATCACCGTTGGCAGCAACATGGCGTTCGCCAGACCGTGCGGAATATGCAGCGCCGCCCCCGGCTGATGCGCCATCGCGTGGCATAACCCAAGCCCCGCACTGGAAAACGCCATTCCCGCCATGCATGAAGCCAGCAACATGCTCTCGCGCGCGGCAAGGTCATGACCGTAGCCCACCGCTTTCGGCAGTGATTTACCAATCATCGCAATGGCACCAATCGCCAGGCTGTCGGTAAACGGTGTAGCGTTCAGCGCGCTGTACGCTTCAATGGCATGGGTTAACGCATCAATGCCAGTCATCGCCGTGACATGCGACGGCACGCCTTCGGTCAGCGCAGCGTCGAGAATCGCCACATCCGGCATCAGCGAGGCGTGGGCTAACACCTGCTTGCGCCCGCTCACCGCATCGATAATCACCGTCACGTTAGTCGTTTCAGAGCCGGTTCCGGCGGTCGTTGGAATGGCAATCAACGGCAGGCGCGGTTGCAGAACGCTGGTTTCTGACATTTCTGCCAGCGTGCTATCCGGGTTCGTCACCAGCAACGCCACGGCTTTCGCCGCATCCAGCACCGAGCCGCCGCCAAACGCGATCACCCCGTCACAACCTGATTCACGCAACTGCGCCACGGCTGCACACACGTCGGTGATGCACGGTTCGCCCACCGGACATGGCCAGAGCGTCATGGCGATACCTTTAACGGCCAGGCTACGTGTCAGCCCGGCGGTCATCCCTGCCTGATGCAAAAAGCTGTCTGCCATCACGAACAGATGTTTCAACCCACGCGTTTGCGCTTGCTGCCCGCAACTGCTCACCGCGCCCGGACCGCAAAGCGTCACCGGTGGAACGCTAAATGTTTTTACCCGTTGCAGATTCAGGGTATCGAACGCCTGAAAAAGCGCCGTTTGCAATTCACTTTGCATAGATCCCCTCCGCTTTCTCTCGCCCACTACTGGCGATTGCCAGCGGGGTCATAAACAAACTGTGCTGCGGTAAATGCACCTGTAACGCCGGAAATTGTTTGCAAAACAGCGCCGCTACGCCCGGTTGCATACAGGAACCGCCCGCCAGCCATAAATCCGTAATGCCCTGCCCTTCAATATGCCGGGCCACAATGTCCGCCATTTTTTCGTACACCGGTTTCACCGCGGGCCAAATCTCGTCACCGTGACCGCGTTTGTACTGCTCTGCCTCTTCCAGCGAAATACGGCGATTTCCGGCGAGAGTCAGAGAGATGTGATGTCCGCCGGTGGCTTCATCCGCCGAGTACGTCACTTTGCCCTTTTTCACGATGGCAATGCCGGTAGTGCCGCCGCCGATATCCACTACACCGGCGTTGTCCAGTTGCAGCAGATCCGCAACTGCGGTTGGCTCATCCAGCACATGGCTCACTTCCAGTCCGGCAGACTCCAGCACGTTGATGGAAATACGCGGGTCCGTACCAGGAGGAAATGAGGTCGCCGCATGGCTAAAACGGCGACCGAATTGCTGCTCAAGGGTGTCGAGATGGCGACGAACAATGGTGACCGCACCGAAGAAATCCCAGACGATGCCGTCGCGGACCACATCGGCCCAGTCGAGGCATACCGCCACCGGCTGACCGTCGCGGTCGACAACCATCGACACCACATCGCAGGTGCCCAGATCCACCCCCAGCCACAGCGGAGATTCCGTCGCGGCGGGCGTCTGGTTACACAGCGTTGCCGCCGTTTGCAGACGTGGGGTGAGCCATTGTTCGTCGTGCGCCATCTGTTACTCCTTAAACAATGCGAAACGCATCGACTAATACACAGCGACGCAGACGGACAAACGTCCGCGCGCTGGTTACCCCTTCACCGGTTGGCGTGGTGATGGTCATGGTGGTCCAGCCTTCCCCGCCCAGCCCCAGCCCGGCAATACACGGTCCGTTCTTAACGAAAATGCTGGTATCAATGGCGTTCGCCATCTGGTTCATGTTTTCGATATTGCGCGAGTGCATTGCCGCCGTGTGGTGGCAACCGCCTTCCAGTTTCACCGCCAGCGCAATGGCATCCGCCACGTTGGCGACGCGCACGACGGGCAGCACCGGCATCATCAGTTCGGTCACGGCAAACGGATGTTCTGCGGTGGTTTCTACAAACAGCAGTCGCGTTTGTTCCGGAACTTTAAGGCCGATTGCCGCCGCGATTTTCGCCGCATCGCGACCAACCCAGTCACGGCTGACGGTGCCTTTTCCGCGCTCGTCGATATTTTTCAGCAACACCGGTTGCAGTTGCTGCGCCTGCTCTGCGGTCAGTTTCACCGCATGCTGGCCTTCCATCAGACGCATCAGTTCATCGGCTACGCTATCAACAACAATCAGTACCTTTTCGTCGGCACAAATGATGTTGTTATCGAAAGACGCGCCTTTGACGATGGACTGAGCAGCACGGGCGAGGTCGGCGGTTTCATCCACCACTACCGGCGGGTTGCCAGCGCCTGCGGCAATCAGACGTTTATTGGTGTGTTTACGCGCCGCTTCCACTACCGCTTCGCCGCCGGTCACCACCAGCAGGCCGATACCCGGAAACTTGAACAAGCGTTGCGCGGTTTCGATATCCGGATTTGCTACGGTAACCAGTAAGTTTTCCGGCCCGCCTGCGGCAACAATCGCCTGGTTGAGCAGCGTAATCGCCCGCTGGGAGACTTTTTTCGCCGCCGGATGCGGGGCAAAAATGACGCTGTTGCCCGCGGCAATCAGGCTGATGGCGTTGTTAATTACGGTTGCCGCCGGGTTAGTGGAAGGCGTCACCGAAGCCACCACGCCCCAGGGTGCGTTTTCAATTAGGGTCAGGCCGTTGTCGCCAGTCAGCACTTGCGGAGAGAGGCACTCAACGCCTGGTGTGCCGCGCGCCTGAGCGACGTTTTTGGCAAATTTATCTTCAACGCGCCCCATGCCGGTTTCACTGACGGCAAGTTCCGCTAAATCTCTGGCGTGTTTTTCGCCTGCTTCACGAATGGCAGCAATGGCTAACTGGCGCATTGCCACGCTTTTTAACCCTTGCTGGGCGACTTTGGCTGCCGCAACGGCGTCATCCAGGGACGCGAAAACGCCCATCTCATGAACGGCGGCGGGCGGCGTGTCACTGCTTTGCATTTTCAGCAGTACCGCTTTCACCACCTGTTCAATATCCTGTTGATTCATGATGTTCTGCCTTATTTGTGGAAAATGACCTGACCGCCAGACACCACCTCATCGACAATGCCAATCACGCACAGATCGACCGGTGACGTTTCGCTTTTATGCGCCTGGCGGGCGGAACTGCCACTCACCAGTAACACCCACTCCCCGGTTCCCGCGCCAATATTGTCGATGGCGACGGCGCATTGCCCGTCAGGATTACCTTGTGGATCAATCATTTCCACCATCAGCAATTTGTCATGCGCCAGTCCGTGATGGCGTACGGTACAAACAATTTGTCCAGTGACGACTGCCAGTTTCATACCCGCCTCCGTGGCGTATTTCAGGTAAAAGCTCCCCCTACCCTCCGCAGAAGGTAAAATGAAAAAGGAGAGAGCGTGACGCCCGAATCGACGTCACACAAGGTGATTACAGGTTGCTGCTATCGCCTTTCAGGCCGATCGGGAAGACTTCTTCCAGGTCGCCGTGCGGACGCGGGATAACGTGTACAGATACCAGCTCGCCGATACGCTGTGCCGCTGCGGCACCTGCATCGGTCGCGGCTTTACAGGCTGCAACATCACCACGAACCATGGCAGTACACAGGCCGCCGCCAATCTGCTTAACACCAACCAGCTTGACGCGCGCAGCTTTAACCATCGCGTCAGAAGCCTCAATCAGTGCAACCAGGCCCCGGGTTTCGATCATTCCTAATGCTTCCATTGTGCTTTCCTCTTTATCAGGGTCCAGAACGGGACCGTTCATTCAACCAGTGTTTGTAAACTGCTTTCGTGGTTCACTTCTGTCTGACGCGGCACAGCTGCCACCAGCGCCAGTTCGATAATTTCCTGCACGCTACAACCACGAGAGAGATCGTGCATCGGCGCGGCAAGTCCTTGTATCAATGGCCCGACGGCACGATATCCGCCAAGTCGTTGTGCGATTTTGTAGCCAATATTTCCTGCCTCCAGCGACGGAAAAACCATCACATTGGCTTTGCCCTGTAACGGGCTGGCAGGCGCTTTTTGCGCCGCCACTTCCGGCACGAAGGCGGCGTCAAACTGCAACTCGCCATCGACAACCAGCTTTGGTGCGCGCTCACGGACGATTTCTGTCGCCTGCTGGACGTTGGCAACGCAGGGGTGACGGGCACTACCGTTGCTGGAAAACGACAGCATCGCCACGCGCGGTTCTTCTCCGGTGATGGCGCGCCAGGTTTCGGCGCTGGCAAGCGCGATATCCGCCAGTTGTGCCGCCGTCGGCTGTGGCACCACGCTGCAATCGGCAAAGCCCAACGCCGGACCGCTGTACTGTGGCAGCATCAGGAAAATGGATGAGAGCGTTTTACAGCCTGGCTGCAAGCCGATAATGCGTAATCCGGCACGCAGCACATTCGCCGTGGAAGAGAGGTTGCCCGCGATACAGACATCCGCTTTACCGGCGCTGACCATTGCGGCGGCGAACATCAGCGGGTCGGTAAGTTTTTCCAGCGCATCCGGCGGCGTTTTTTCGCCCGCGCGGGCCAGCCAGCGATGAGCAAATTCTTCCCGCATTGCGAGGTTGCCATGCGGATCAATCACCTGTAGCCCGTCCATCGCCACGCCATGACTGAGCGCAAACTGACGAAGTTCAAACGGATTGGCGACCAGAATGGGCGTTGCCAGACCTTGTTGATGTAAATATTGCGCAGCTTTCAGCACACGTTGATCTAACGCATCCGGAAAAACTACTCTGGCGGGCGCTCGCAACGCCAGTTCACGACAACGTTCAATAATCATTGCGTTTCCCCCAGTCGTTGTTGGATCTGCTTCACCGTTAGCGGCTGCTTCGTTACGCTCAGGATCATCATCACGTAGACCGTGCTGGAAAGGCGGTTCAGCGCCTGCAAAATGTCCGGGCGTAATACTTCAAAGCTGCGGGTGATAAAGACCTGCGCCGCGACGGTTTCGGTTTCCCGCACTTTGGTGCGTAACAGATTCAGCAACGCCGCATCGCGCCCGTGGCTGGCTTCCGGCACCAGATGATCGTGGTCGAGATAACGCAGCGGCTGGTGAGAAAGCCGATGCAGATCTTCGTCAGAAAGCCCGACAATCGCTTGATCGCCCAGCGGTTCCCCCAGCGCATCGGCACGCATAATGTTGCCAAGACGCGAACGGATATCCGCCAGCCACGGCTGCCACGGTTCCGCCAGTTCAATTTGCAGCCACACTGCCAGCGCAATGGTGCTGTCGAGAACAGCGCGAAAAGCCTGGCGCGGATCGCTTTTGGCAACCATTTTTTCCGCCGACAGGTGAGTCAGCGTATCCGGCTTTTTTGCCACCGGCTGGCGGCACAGTTCGCAGCACGCCTGCGGATGTTCATCGCTACTGGTCAGCCCATGAACGGGCTGCGGCTGCTGCTGTTCATCGTCAACAAACAGGCGGCCCTGCTCGTCAATAAACTTGATGCGCAGATGGCGGCTTTCCAGTAACTCCCGGGCAGAGGGCGTCAGGCGACTGTCCGCAGGGAGATGGATCTCTGCGCCTTCGCTGAGCGTATGGTTCGCTCTTAGCCATGCTTCGGTGATGAAATCTTTCATAAGGATTGCCAGTTAGCCGGCCAGGCGACATACAGGAATTTCACGCTGGATGTCGTACCAAATTCGATGCTGGAGCCTTTCGGGATAAACATCACATCGCCCGCTTTGGCGATCATAGTTTCGCCTTCGTGGCGAACATGCAGCTCCCCTTCCAGCACCATGTCGATTTCGTCGTAGTTCAGGGTCCACGGAAAGAAGGCGTTCTCCCACTGCATGAAACCAGCGGCCATACTGCTGCCGTCGTCTCCGGTCACGAGATCAGTCAAGCCTACGCAGTGCGGCTGTGCGCCGTCGAAACGACCAAACTTGACGCTGCTACCATCAATAACTTTGATGCCGCCTTTGCCGGTCACCGATTTAAAGCTCGGCTGCAGTGCACCCTGTTCCAGCGACTGTTTTTCCTTCATCACTTTTTCCATCAGCTGCGCGACCAGGCTTTCGGTAAACTGACCTTCCGGCAGTTGGGCGATAATGGTTTCACGGATGCGCTGGCTTTCGGTTTTATCGGCTGATGCGCTGGCGGGAACAGACGCCGTTACCGGGATCGATTCATCACATTCGGTGATGGTAAAACCCAACAGATCAGCCACTTCACGAGCTTCCGGGGTAATAATGCTGGCGCGCAGAACCACGGACATTGCCAGTTCGCCGCGCGCGTGTGCTTCACGAATATCATTCGCTGTGATGAGTTTTTTCACCTGCTTCCTCCTGTTTGGTGAGAGATGCCAGATAATCCACCAGTTGCTGCACGCTTTGCGGGTCGTGGCTGTTTAGCTCGAAAATCGGCTCTTCGAAGCCCGTCTCAAGCAATAACTTTCGCGTTGCGGCGACGCCAGCATCTGGCATGTCCGTTTTACTGATGACGGCGATTTGCCGTTTGCTGACGCCAATATCCAGCAACCCGGCAGGCAACCGACTTTCCGGGTCATTCGCGCCGTGGACATAGATCAGCATGTCCACATCCTGTAGCGTGGTAATTAAGGCGTGATACCAGCGGGGATGGCTAAAATATTCACCCGGCGTATCAATATCACCATTATCATTAAATTCCACGGCCTGTGTTTTTCTTGCGAGGGTATAATTCCCCTGCAACGCATTAAATAACGTTGTTTTTCCTGCCCCGACGGTACCCACAAACGCAATTCGTTTCATGAATGCCTCATATTAACTTTTGGTCATTTCACAAAGCGTATAATTTAATAAGCGTCCTAAACCACTGACGGTTTGTGATAACGCTTCTTCTACTGCGCCCACCGAACCATAAATCACCAGCGCGCCGCTAAAACGGTCGAGAAAACCGATATGCACATCGGCGGCTTTCAACGCTAAATCACCGGCGATCATCGCCGTTTCTCCGGGAGTTAGCGTCATAATGCCGATTGCGCCCGCATCCGGAACGCCGATTTTCTTCGCCAGTTCCTCGCCGGGATGCGCGATGAGATGCGCCAGTGTGACCTGTTTACCGGGCACAAATTCCTGAATGATGCGTTCTTTATCCATGAGTCGCCGCCTGTGAAAAACTTTCGTGTATCGTGACAATTTTTCGTCAGAGTAAATAACAAAATTCGGCAAGCGCGTTTAAAAGGTGAGGTAGATCACTAAGAATGGAGAGATATTTGATGTGGTGCATAAACTTTCATATGCAACGCATGAATATAAATAAAATAATATCGAGATATTTTATATACTGATTTTTTTATTATTCGCAAACTCAGTAATAAACTTTACTAATATATTGCAGCTAAACTGCTTACCCTGAATATTCAGGGTAAGCGTGAGAGTTAAAAAAGAATTACAGCGGTTGGGTTTGCGCTTCAACCACGGCCAGCGCCACCATGTTGACGATACGACGTACAGATGCGATCGGCGTTAACACGTGAACCGGTTTCGCCACGCCCATCAGCACCGGACCGACAGTCACACCTTCCGAGCTGGAAACGCGCAGTAAGTTGTAACTAATGCGGGCAGCTTCCATGTTCGGCATCACCAGAATATTAGCGGAACCTTTCAAAGGGCTGTCCGGCATACGGTCGTTGCGAATCGCTTCCACCAGCGCTGCATCGCCGTGCATTTCACCATCAATCATCAGTTCTGGTGCACGTTCCCTGACCAGTTCCAGCGCCTGACGCATTTTGCTCGACGACGGGCAGTCAGAAGAACCAAAGTTGGAGTGCGACAACAGAGCCACACGCGGCTCAATACCAAAACGACGAACAGTTTCTGCCGCCATCAAGGTGATCTCCGCCAGCTCTTCTGCATCAGGCTCATCATTGACGTAGGTATCGGCAATAAAGGTGTTACCACTCGGCAACAGCAGCGCGTTCATTGCACCTGCGGTGTGAACGCCATCGCGATAACCAAAGACATTTTTCACCACGCTAAAGTGTTCATGATAATCGCCCACCGTACCGCAAATCATTGCATCGGCTTCGCCACGCTGAACCATGATCGCGCCGATCACTGTCGGGTTACTGATCAGCGCACGCTGCGCCTGCTCCTGAGTGACACCGCGACGCTTCATGATCTGGAAGTATTCGGTCCAGTACTCTTTAAAGCGCGGATCGGATTCGTTATTGACGATCTCAAAATCAACGCCCGCCTTGATCTGCAAGCCCAGTTTCTGAATGCGCATTTCGATCACGTTCGGACGACCAATAAGGATCGGTTTCGCCAGTCCCAGCGTTACCAGTTCCTGAGTGGCATGCAGAACACGCGCCTCTTCCCCTTCCGGCAGAACGACGCGCTTCGGCGCTTTGCGAGCCTGGGAGAAAATCGGCTTCATAAACAGGTTAGTTTTGTAAACGAACTCTGTCAGCTTGTCGATGTAGACGTCGAAATCAGCAATCGGACGCGTCGCCACGCCCGACTCCATCGCGGCTTTAGCGACCGCAGGAGCGATCTTAACGATCAAACGCGGATCAAACGGTTTTGGAATGATGTATTCCGGGCCGAAGCTCAGATCCTGATCGCCATACGCTGAAGCCACCACTTCACTCTGTTCCGCATGGGCCAGTTCTGCAATCGCGCGTACCGCCGCCAGTTTCATCTCTTCATTGATGGCGGTTGCGCCAACGTCCAGCGCGCCACGGAAGATAAACGGGAAGCAAAGGACGTTGTTCACCTGGTTCGGGTAGTCGGAACGGCCGGTACAGATGATGGCATCCGGACGCACTTCTTTCGCCAGCGGCGGCAGAATTTCCGGTTCCGGGTTCGCCAGCGCCAGAATCATTGGCGCACGGGCCATTTTCTTCACCATTTCCTGGGTCAGCACTTTCGGGCCGGAACAGCCGAGGAAAATATCCGCGCCTTCAATCACATCATCGAGGGTACGTTTACCGTCATCCACCACCGCGTATGCGGCTTTGGTTTCCGCCATGTTTGGCTCACGGCCCTGATAGATAACGCCTTTTGAATCGCAAACCACGATGTTATGTTTTTGCAGACCCAGCGCTACCAGCAGGTTCATACAGGCGATTGCTGCGGCACCCGCGCCAGAAACCACCATCCGCACGTCGGAGATGTTTTTCTCCACCACGCGCAAGCCGTTGAGGATGGCGGCAGTGCTGATAATTGCCGTGCCGTGCTGATCGTCGTGGAATACCGGAATATTCATCCGCTCGCGCAGTTTCTGTTCAATATAGAAACATTCTGGCGCTTTAATGTCTTCGAGGTTGATGCCGCCGAAGGTCGGTTCGAGCGCAGCGACGACTTCAATAAATTTGTCCGGGTCGAGTTCATCAACTTCAATGTCAAATACATCAATCCCGGCGAATTTCTTAAACAGAACGCCCTTGCCTTCCATCACCGGTTTGCCTGCCAGCGCGCCAATGTTGCCTAACCCCAGCACCGCCGTACCGTTAGAGATCACCGCTACCAGGTTACCGCGCGCGGTATATTTGTAGGCTTTTAACGGGTCTTTTTCGATTTCAAGACAAGGTGCGGCAACGCCTGGTGAGTAGGCCAGCGCCAGATCGCGCTGCGTTGCCAGAGGCTTGGTTGGAGAAACCTGGATTTTCCCTGGAACTGGAAATTCATGGAAATCAAGTGCACTTTGTTTTAACTGGTCATCCATTTGGTTGTTCCTTTCACGTAACGTTCACAAATAAAGTGTGTGGGCAACAGCCCCTGTCCACAACGTGGCGCACATTATTACCCTGCCGGAGTCTACAGACTTTGAGCAAGTCCAAACTCTCACCATTAATATAATGTTTTGGTAATAATCCTATAACACTGATGTTACCTGCTTAATCCAGCAATACCATGCCTGTCTGCTATGCTTTTTTGATGCGTTTAGCGAAATTTCTCAGAAGTGTGAATTAACGCACTCATCTAACACTTTACTTTTCAAGGAGTATTTCCTATGAACGAGTTAGACGGCATCAAACAGTTCACCACTGTCGTGGCAGACAGCGGCGATATTGAGTCCATTCGCCATTATCATCCCCAGGATGCCACCACCAATCCTTCGCTGTTACTCAAGGCTGCCGGATTATCACAATATGAGCATTTAATAGACGATGCTATCGCCTGGGGTAAAAAAAATGGCAAGACCCAGGAACAACAGGTGGTCGCAGCGTGTGACAAACTGGCGGTCAATTTCGGTGCTGAAATTCTCAAAATCGTACCCGGTCGCGTGTCAACAGAAGTTGATGCACGCCTCTCTTTTGATAAAGAAAAGAGTATTGAGAAGGCGCGCCATTTGGTGGACTTGTATCAGCAACAAGGCGTTGAGAAATCGCGCATTCTGGTCAAGCTGGCTTCGACCTGGGAAGGAATTCGCGCGGCAGAAGAGCTGGAAAAAGAAGGTATCAACTGCAACCTGACGCTGCTGTTTTCTTTTGCACAGGCGCGGGCCTGTGCAGAAGCAGGCGTTTTTCTGATTTCGCCGTTTGTCGGGCGTATTTATGACTGGTATCAGGCACGCAAGCCGATGGACCCGTATGTGGTGGAAGAAGATCCAGGCGTTAAATCAGTACGCAATATCTACGACTACTATAAGCAACACCACTATGAAACCATTGTGATGGGCGCGAGCTTCCGTCGCACCGAACAAATCCTCGCCTTAACCGGCTGCGACCGACTGACTATCGCACCGAATTTGCTGAAGGAGCTACAGGAAAAAGTTTCGCCAGTGGTACGTAAATTAATCCCACCTTCTCAGACGTTCCCACGCCCAGCTCCCATGAGCGAAGCGGAGTTCCGTTGGGAGCACAATCAGGATGCGATGGCGGTAGAAAAACTGTCTGAAGGCATTCGTCTGTTCGCCGTTGATCAACGCAAACTGGAAGATCTTCTTGCCGCCAAACTATAAACCAGCCACGGAGTGTTATATGTCCCGAAAAGACCTTGCCAATGCGATTCGCGCACTCAGTATGGATGCGGTACAAAAAGCCAATTCTGGTCATCCCGGCGCGCCGATGGGCATGGCTGATATTGCCGAAGTGCTGTGGAACGATTTTCTTAAACATAACCCCACCGACCCAACCTGGTATGACCGTGACCGCTTTATTCTTTCCAACGGTCACGCGTCGATGCTGCTCTACAGTTTGCTGCATCTGACCGGTTACGACCTGCCACTGGAAGAACTGAAGAACTTCCGTCAGTTGCATTCGAAAACCCCTGGTCACCCGGAAATCGGCTATACGCCAGGTGTTGAAACCACCACCGGTCCTCTTGGACAAGGTTTGGCGAACGCCGTCGGGCTGGCGATAGCAGAGCGTACGCTGGCGGCGCAGTTTAATCAGCCGGATCATGAAATTGTCGATCACTTCACCTATGTGTTTATGGGCGACGGCTGCCTGATGGAAGGTATCTCTCACGAAGTCTGTTCGCTGGCGGGCACGCTGGGGCTGGGCAAGCTGATTGGTTTTTACGATCACAACGGTATTTCCATCGACGGTGAAACCGAAGGCTGGTTTACCGACGATACGGCAAAACGTTTTGAAGCCTATCACTGGCATGTGGTCCACGAGATCGACGGCCACGATCCGCAGGCGGTGAAGGAAGCGATCCTTGAAGCGCAAAGCGTGAAAGATAAGCCGTCGCTGATTATCTGCCGTACGGTGATTGGCTTTGGTTCGCCGAATAAAGCAGGTAAGGAAGAGGCGCACGGCGCACCACTGGGGGAAGAAGAAGTGGCGCTGGCACGGCAAAAACTGGGCTGGCACCATCCGCCATTTGAGATCCCTAAAGAGATTTATCACGCCTGGGATGCCCGCGAAAAAGGCGAAAAAGCGCAGCAGAGCTGGAATGAGAAGTTTGCCGCCTATAAAAAGGCTCATCCGCAACTGGCAGAAGAGTTTACCCGTCGGATGAGCGGCGGTTTGCCGAAGGACTGGGAGAAAACGACTCAGAAATATATCAATGAGTTGCAGGCGAATCCGGCGAAAATCGCTACCCGTAAGGCTTCGCAAAATACGCTTAACGCTTACGGGCCGATGCTGCCTGAGTTGCTCGGCGGTTCGGCGGATCTGGCTCCCAGCAACCTGACCATCTGGAAAGGTTCTGTTTCGCTGAAGGAAGATCCGGCGGGCAACTACATTCACTACGGGGTGCGTGAATTTGGTATGACCGCTATCGCCAACGGCATCGCGCACCACGGCGGCTTTGTGCCGTATACCGCGACGTTCCTGATGTTTGTTGAATACGCCCGTAACGCCGCGCGGATGGCGGCACTGATGAAAGCGCGGCAGATTATGGTTTATACCCACGACTCAATTGGTCTGGGCGAAGATGGTCCGACGCACCAGGCTGTTGAGCAACTGGCTAGTCTGCGCTTAACGCCAAATTTCAGCACCTGGCGACCGTGCGATCAGGTGGAAGCGGCGGTTGGCTGGAAGCTGGCGGTTGAGCGCCACAACGGACCGACAGCACTGATCCTCTCAAGGCAGAATCTGGCACAGGTAGAACGAACACCGGATCAGGTTAAAGAGATTGCTCGTGGCGGTTATGTGCTGAAAGACAGCGGCGGTAAGCCAGATATTATTCTGATTGCCACCGGTTCAGAGATGGAAATCACCCTGCAAGCGGCAGAGAAATTAGCGGGAGAAGGTCGCAATGTTCGCGTGGTTTCCCTGCCCTCGACCGATATTTTCGATGCCCAGGATGAGGAATATCGCGAGTCGGTACTGCCTTCAAATGTTTCTGCCCGCGTGGCAGTAGAAGCGGGTATTGCCGATTACTGGTACAAATATGTTGGTCTGAAAGGGGCAATTGTCGGGATGACAGGTTATGGGGAATCTGCTCCGGCGGATAAGCTGTTCCCGTTCTTTGGCTTTACCGCCGAGAATATTGTGGCAAAAGCGCATAAGATACTGGGAGTGAAAGGTGCCTGATGGTGATCGCCGGATGCTGATTGTCGGATGTGACGCTGGTGCGTCTTATCCGGTCTACATGTCCCCGCCATTTTGTTTAACGGGTGATCCACAACGTGGGCCAGGCGTCTGGCCCATGCCAGTTATCGCAGGTGGGTTCTGCGGCGTAACGCACCAGGCGAAAACGCTGACCGTCAAAGCGCCAGCGCGCCTGAATGCCACAATCGCTTAATCCGCGACCTTTTGCTAAGGTCACCAGTTCACGCGATTTTTCATCGAATGTTGCGTTCATCAGTTCCAGTTCATTGGTCTCCTGACCGTTGTTGAACGGCAAACGCAACCGTACCGGGCGCGAGGCCAGCGGCTTCTTACGCGACACAATCCATGCCAAATCAATGGTGTTATAGGCCCCTGCCTCACAGCTAATCATCATCAGCGCTTTATCATCGGTCAGCGCAGTGACATTCACCTCACGACGTAACGGATCAAGCGAACAGCGCAGACCATTCATCCGCCAGTTTCCATAATCCAGCAAATCGTTACGTTCTTCGAGTGAGAGTGGCGTCGGCGTTGGGTTAACCACCGCGACCTCTTTCAGCGCAGGCGCTGGCGGTACGCTGAGCGGCGGTTCGTCCCCTTTCTTTATCCACGCGGTCTCACTGCCAACGCGCTTTTGCTGGGCATCAATAAACAACAACGCCGCTTTTAAGCCACTCAGAGAAATAGTCTGATTGCCGTCGCGTAAGGTGATCGCCCTCCCTTCCTGAATCATCTGCAAAAACGCGGTGATGGTTGCCGTATCATCGGTTACTAATAACCATGGTGAAATCCGCCACTTGTCACCACTTAACGCCAACGGCTCACCATCTAACAGCAGCCGTGGCGCTATCTCCCCTTCTGACGCATCCGGCGACTTCAACCCGCCGCGCTCAATACGTAAAACGGCATCGGTATGCGCCCCGGCGCTGCGGCTCAGGGTCATCACCAGTCCATTATGATCGCCCGTATTGCGCGCTACACAGAAATTTTGATTATTACAGGTGACCTGCCAGTCGGAAAACGCCCGTTGCGCTGGTGCCGCCCACACCAAAGACATCGGCAACAAAGCGAAAAAAAAGAGAAGGAAAATGCGATATCGCATGGACGGTACGACCCCAGAAGTTCAAACAAACAGCACAAGTCGTATCTTCGTTGCGCAGGTAGCGCGGCTCAATCGGATTTGTCGGATTGAGCCAATAATAAACAACGAAATATTATTGTTATTTTTCAGTCCATTAAATGTGACATTTGCAAATAGTTAAGCAATAACACCGTCTTACCGTCACGTATCTCGCCGGTTTTAATCATCTCCAGCGCCTGGCTGAACGGCAGCTCAAGCACTTCAATATCTTCATCTTCGACACCACCACCGGCGTTAGCGCGCTGGCTGTCACTGTATTCGGCGATAAAAAAGTGGATTAGCTCAGTCACACCGCCTGGCGACATATACAGTTCAAATAATTTGCGGACTTCGCCAACTTCATAGCCCGTCTCTTCAATCGCTTCCTTGCGAATGCACACTTCCGGTTCGTCGTTATCCAGCAGCCCGGCGCAGGTTTCAATCAGTTGCCCGCTTTCATTGCCATTAACCCAGGTAGCGACGCGGAACTGGCGAATCAGAACCACGGTCTTTTTCTTCGCGTTGTACAGGAGGATCGTCGCACCATTACCGCGATCGTAAACTTCACGTTTATGGCGGATAACTTCGCCATCTTTGCGCGTGAGATCATAAGTAATGTTGTGCAGGGTAAAATAGTTATCGGAGAGAATTTTGTCTTTAACGAGGGTGATTTGTTGCGTCATACCGACTCCACAGCGCGAAATGAACAATTATCTTACGCTGTGAAGTCGGGTTTGTCTGCGCAGGCTATCAGTGAGATTTGACTGATTTTACGCCCAGCCAGTCAATGATCCCCTGTGCCGCATGACGTCCTTCTGCCATTGCGGTAACCACCAGATCCGCACCACGCACGGCGTCACCACCGGCGAAGATTTTCGGATTCGTGGTCTGGTAACGGTACTGGCTTTCCACATCCGCGATGATGCGGCCCCATTTGTCTACCGTTACACCGTGCGACTCCAGCCACGGCATCCCGTGCGGATTGAAGCCAAACGCCATAATCACCGCATCGGCTGGCATGACAAATTCACTGCCTTCCACCGGCACTGGACGCCGACGCCCCTGGGCATCCGGCTCGCCAAGACGCGTGCGCAGGAAACGAATCCCGCAGACGTGACCTTGTTCATTCAGTTCAAGCGCCACCGGCTGGACGTTAAATTCGAAGTTGGCCCCCTCTTCACGGGCGTTCTTCACCTCTTTCTTCGAGCCTGGCATGTTAGCTTCATCACGACGATAAGCGCAGGTGACGTTACTCGCGCCGTGGCGCAGCGCAGTACGCACACAGTCCATCGCGGTGTCGCCGCCGCCCAGTACCACGACGTTAAGTCCGGCAGTATTGATAAACGGCTCTTCCGGTAGCTCTTCGAGTCCCATCACCTGTTTAGTATTGGCGATGAGGAACGGCAGCGCGTCATAAACGCCCGGCGCATCTTCATTGGGTAAACCCGCTTTCATGGAACGGTAAGTGCCTACGCCAACGAAGACCGCGTCGTATTGTTCCAAAAGCGAATTCAAAGAGACATCTTTACCCACTTCACAATTGAGTTCGAAGTGAATCCCCATCGCGCTGAAGATTTCCCGACGGCGTGCCAGCAGGGATTTATCCAGTTTGAAAGAAGGAATGCCGAAAGTGAGCAAGCCACCGATTTCTGGATGGCGATCGTACACCGTCACCGCCACGCCATTGCGGGTGAGAACATCTGCACAGGCCAGCCCTGCCGGACCCGCACCGATAATCGCCACCCGCTTGTCCACTTTGGTGACATGGCTTAAGTCAGGACGCCAACCTTTCGCCAACGCCTGATCTGAAATGTAGCGTTCAATGTTACCGATAGTTACTGCGCCGTGCTCATCGCGAATAGTACAGGCACCTTCACACAAACGGTCTTGCGGGCAAACGCGTCCGGTAATTTCCGGCAGGGTGTTGGTCTGGTGAGAAAGCTCGACGGCGGCGTCGATGTTTCCGGCTTTCACCAGTTCAATCCACTGCGGTATATGGTTATGCAGCGGGCAGGTCCATTCACAAACGCTGTGCTCGCCGCACTTAAGGCAGCGCGAGGCTTCCCGTTGTGCCTGATCGGCACGGAATGGCAGATAAATTTCATCAAAACCGGTTTTGCGCGCTTCAATCGCCAGTTTATCTGGCTCGCCACGCGCGGGCGTTGCCTGCATTTGCTCGACTTTACTCATTACCGGCATTTCTTGCGCCGCGGTACTGGCATGCCACGGTTGATGTTCCTGACGTGCGGTGCGCAAGCGTCGGGATTTCGCCATGCCGGAGAGTGCGGCGTCAGTGACCAGTTGCAGCGCGTCCGCCGGGCAATTTTCGACACAGGCAGGACCGTTTTCGCGCCCTGCACAAAGGTCGCATTTATGCGCCGTGGCTTTTACTTTTCCTGCCGCGACGGGTGTCAGAACGATTTGCATCGTACCAAATGGACAGGCCACCACGCAGGATTTACAGCCAATACACTTTTGCTGATTGACCTGAATGCTGTCATCAACGTGGCTGATTGCGCCATTAGGGCAGCTACGGGCGCAGGGCGCATCTTCACAATGGTGACAGGTCACGGCACTACGTTGCTGCTGATGTTTGATAACCGTAATTCGGGGATGAAAATGGTGTTGGCTCAGGACATGTTGCTCGTCATTGTGAGCCATGACACAGGCGATTTCACAAGCATGACAACCCAGACATTGCTGACTGTTGGCCATAATAAAACGATTCATAACGACCTTCTTTTTTGGTTGTAAAAACCTTATTCTTTATATGAGTGTTGTTATTACCCGACTTACAGGGGAATCGGCAATGTTCATGTGCCCAGAATAAGTAACTATTTCGCTATAAACTGTGGCAGATCAAATAATCCCATCACTGACTAAATTTCGTTTCAGCGAACTGGAACATTAATGATTTTTTGTGGAGAAGACGCGTGTGATTGTTAAACGACCCGTCTCGGCCAGTCTGGCCCGGGCCTTTTTTTACATTGTGCTGCTGTCGATTCTTTCCACGGGTATCGCTCTGCTAACGCTGGCGAGCAGTTTACGCGACGCTGAGGCTATCAATATTGCCGGATCGCTGCGTATGCAGAGTTACCGCCTGGGCTACGACTTGCAAAGTGGCAGTCCACAACTCAATGCACATCGCCAGTTATTTCAGCAGGCACTGCATTCACCGGTATTAACCAATCTCAACGTCTGGTATGTGCCAGAGGCAGTAAAAACCCGCTATGCGCATCTGAATGCCAACTGGCTGGAGATGAATAATCGGCTCAGCAAGGGCGACTTGCCGTGGTATCAGGCCAATATTAATAATTATGTTAATCAGATAGACCTGTTCGTGCTGGCTTTACAGCACTACGCTGAACGCAAAATGCTGCTGGTGGTGGCAATTTCCCTGGCTGGCGGCATCGGTATTTTCACGCTGGTCTTTTTTACTTTGCGCCGCATACGCCATCAGGTGGTTGCCCCGCTGAATCAGCTGGTTACCGCCAGTCAGCGTATTGAACACGGGCAGTTCGACTCGCCGCCGCTGGATACCAGCCTGCCGAATGAGCTTGGCCTGCTTGCAAAAACCTTTAACCAGATGTCGAGCGAGCTGCATAAATTGTACCGTTCGCTGGAGGCGTCAGTAGAAGAAAAGACCCGCGATCTCCACGAGGCCAAGCGTCGTCTGGAGGTGTTGTATCAGTGTTCGCAGGCGCTAAACACCAGCCAGATTGATGTGCATTGTTTCCGCCATATTTTGCAGATTGTTCGCGACAATGAAGCGGCTGAATATCTGGAGTTAAATGTCGGTGACAACTGGCGGATTAGCGAAGGGCAGCCAAACCCGGAATTGCCGATGCAGATTTTACCGGTCACCATGCAAGAGACGGTTTACGGCGAACTGCACTGGCAAAATAGTCACGTTTCATCATCAGAACCGCTGCTTAACAGCGTTTCGTCGATGCTGGGACGCGGTTTGTACTTTAATCAGGCGCAGAAGCATTTTCAGCAGTTATTGTTGATGGAAGAACGTGCGACCATCGCCCGCGAATTGCACGACTCGCTGGCTCAGGTACTTTCTTACTTACGTATCCAGTTGACGTTACTGAAGCGTTCGATACCGGAAGATAATGCCACCGCACAAAGTATCATGGCCGATTTTTCCCAGGCGTTGAATGATGCTTATCGGCAGTTACGCGAGCTGTTAACTACTTTCCGCCTGACGCTGCAGCAGGCGGATCTCCCCTCCGCGTTGAGGGAAATGCTGGATACGTTACAAAATCAAACCAGCGCCAAACTGACCCTCGACTGCCGTCTGCCAACCCTGGCGCTGGATGCGCAAATGCAGGTGCATTTGTTGCAAATTATTCGCGAAGCGGTGCTGAATGCGATGAAGCACGCCAACGCCAGCGAAATCGCCGTTAGCTGCGTCACCGCGCCGGATGGCAATCACACAGTCTATATTCGCGACAACGGGATTGGCATCGGTGAACCGAAAGAACCCGAAGGCCATTATGGTCTGAATATCATGCGCGAACGCGCGGAAAGATTGGGTGGGACGCTGACTTTTTCACAACCTTCCGGCGGCGGCACGTTAGTAAGTATTAGCTTTCGCTCTGCGGAGGGTGAGGAAAGTCAGCTTATTTGGCATCCATGCTCGAAATAAGCCGACTTTAAATAAGGCTCTACAACACAAGCCTGATACATTTACTTACCCGACGGCGAAACAGCACCGGGTAAGTCCTCTGTATTTTACCAACTGTAACGCAAGTTCAGACTGCCATTAAGATCGTTGTAGTTATGGCTTCCCGTCTCACCAACAACCTGGCCAGTAATACTCCACTGGCTGTCCAGGTTCACCTGTATCCCTACTTTCGCCTGCACCCGGTTAGACGGGATACCCTGTTTCGTCTCAGCGTCATCAAATGACACAGCAACATCACCGCTGGTGTACAACCAGTTCACTTCAGCAAACGGCTGAATAATGGAGGTTTTATTCTTGTGCAGTTTGCCATCAACACGCAGCCCTAACCGGGTATTCCAGTTGTCGCTGTCCTGGCCGCTGATGCGGGTACCATTATTGTCCGTAACACTGTCGGCGCTGTAACGCTGCCAGACGACCTGTGCCTGTGGCGTCAGGCTGAGCGTGTGTTGATTTTCCAGTGCAATATCGTAACGGTAGCCGCCTTCCAGTGATGCTGCCTGTGCCGTAGAATCATAGCTTTCTGACCCCTCACTGCCATTTTGCACACTGTTGTTATAGAAGCCATACTGATACCAGCTGTCTACATACAACCCGCGATGATGTTGCGCATCGGCAAACCATGTGGCATATATGCCGAGGTTGTAGCCACCGACGTTACCGCTTGCCGAGAATTGGCTACCGTCCGCACCCCTGTTGCTGGTACTGTCGGTGTCGGCATTGACGTAACTCGCCATCCCCCCGGCTTTCAGACTCTGCACACCGTTGCCCCACGTCAGAATGTCGCCGCCTAGTTGGATTTGCGAATAGTTGTTGTTGATATCAACATTGCCGTCAGCCGCCTGAGACGCTGCATTCCCCGCCTTAAAACGCATCCAGACACTGCCATCTTCATTATGGTACTGACTACCTTCGCGGTCGTACAACGTCTGCATTTGCAGGTTACGCACCATCCACTGATTGCCGAGGTAAGCGCCGATATCAGGGCGATATTGCGGCGTCACCGGGGTATCATCTGTGCCACTACAATCACCATCATCCGGTTCAGGCGGAACGCTGGATTGCGAACGTAAATACCAGTCGCCACCGTCTTCATAGAGACGATATTCGTACAATCCAATCTGCACCCGATTTCCCTGCTCAAATGTTCCGGATGACTGACCGCCAACGTCGATCACTTCTATACCATTTTTCGTCTGTGCACCTTTACCATTGACGTTAGCAACATAGACCATCGTGTTACCAGAAGTATCGCCAGAGATGACCAGTTTATCGGTTGGAGAACTGTCATCACCCAGTTGACTGTTGATGTTAATCTGGCTTCCGTTATCGCCGTGATAGTTGCCGTTGATGGTCAGTGTGTTGCCCGTTTCACCTCCATGACTCATGGCAATATTGCCACTGTTGTAGACATCGCCATTCACCACGCCGCTGCCGCCGAAGGTAGCTCCCTCCGCAACATTCACCGCCTGGGTACTGCCAGATGCACCAATCACCCCGCTGTCCGTCAGCCACAACGTTCCATCATTCACACGGGTATCCCCGCTCCAGGTGTTGGCAACATTAAGGGTAAGTGTGCCGTCGCCCGCTTTAGTCAGGGTTTTGCCATCCCAGCCAGTGACGCTATTCGGGTTAACATCGACCAGTTCGGTATTGAGGGTAAAGTTCTCATTCGGGTCGCTGAGAGTGAAGGTGCCGTGGGCATCGGTAGCGGCAAGTTTTTCATCCGCATACCAGGACAGTGAAGTGGTACCGCCATCAAACGTGGTGATATTGGTCAGCGTATACTGCCCCGCAGCATTCAGATTCAGCGTAGCGTAGTTTGCCACATCACCGGTCCCCAGCGCGCCAGTATGATCAGCATTGAGCGTACCCGCTTCAATGTCCGTGCCGCCGCTGTAGGTGTTGGCATGAGCAACCGTAATGGTGTTGGCATCTTCTTTCACCACCTTACCCACATAATAGAGCTGTATGCCATCGACAATTCTATCGTTGTCGCTAATCACATTATCACTGTTCAGCATCCAGTCCTCTGCACCGCCCAGCGTCAGGGTTCCGCCGTTGATAATATTACCCGCCCCCAGCGCTGATGCATCCGCCACAGCCAGATCCGCATCCATATCCTTATTCGCACCAATAATCCAGGTACCATTAAAGCTGTCATTGTCACCGCTGACGGTAAGATCCCACACGGTACTGACTTCCCCGCTACCACTGAGGCTGTTGCTCAATTTTCCATCTGGCGAATCAATCACCAGTACTCCATCAACTACGATATTACCGCTGCCCAGATTGGTAGTGAAAATGCTAAAAACATTGCCAGAGTCTGCAATATTGATGGTTGCGTCCAGCCCACTGAGATCACTAATCTGCGTAATATAAAGTTCGTTATATACATTCAGCAGACCACTGCCGGTAACTTTTCCTACAAATCCGGAAATATGTGGAGGAACGTTATGTCCGATCGTCAACTCACCACCGTCCAGATCAAGCGTACTCCCCTCATTCACAATCACGTAATCAACGTTCTGACTCATTCCGTTCAGATCGTAGGTATCGCCACTTTCCAGAACCAGTTCATTATTCACTTGAGCTTTCAGGCTCGCCCCCTTATCGAGGGGGCTGCCGCTGTAGGCAGAGATCGCCATGCCGCTACTGTAACTATGTTGTCTGTCATACCGTTTCCCCGGTAACCATTGCATTCGTCACCTCAGATGTGAATTCCGCCTGCGCACTGAGCGGGCTTAACGCCAGGAGCACCATCGCCGCCACCGACCGCACCTCGGTTTTCATCCGACTGTCGCCGCGCGAGAGTTCGGAAGCAACGACGTACATATTACGCGCGGCATTCCAGACAATGTTGTAAGTTCTGTTCATGAATTAGTCCTTTAAGATTAAGAGCGCATGTTCCTCGCTCAGGCTGTGATGCAATTGATGAATAATGCGGATGACCTGCTGACCGGTGATCAGCCGGGAGCACTCATACTGCCGCTCAGTACCTTTGTGCCTGGGACATTGCAGAAAATCCTGGTGATCAAAATCGATGCGCATATCGTCCCAGCAACCATGGCAGCCATAAGAATTGAATACGCGCCACGGTGTATAGAACTCACTTAGAGGATTGGTAAACCCACTAATCAACACCACCGGGATGTGACAACTCCACGCTAACCAACTCAAGCCGCTGCTCAGGCCAACAAAAAAGGCCGCATGGCGAAGCAAATCCACCCGTTGCTGTAGCGGCAGCGCGCCAGTGAAATCCTCCGCGCCGTTCGGGATGTGATTCCAGACAAAACCATAACCATGGTGCGCCTCTTTATCGATGCACAGCACTCGGTAGCCCAGCGTTTTCAGTTCAGAAATTACCTGCGACCAGCCATAGCCGTTGTTCCAGTATTTCGCCTGGCAGGAAGACTGAACGGCGATACAAACGTAGGGTTCGTCAATGCTGCGCACAGCATCAAGTTTCAGTAACGGCGGCTCTTCATGCGGCAAAATTCCCAGGATATAAGCAGCGATACGACTAAAGCCGACCTGGCGGAAATCCACCGGTTGATGAGTATCATTGCCTTTGAAAAACAGTCCGATGCGGTAGCTGGCGTAGGGGCTGTGGGTTTGAATGCTTTCACGAGTGGAAAAAGTGATTTGCGGATACTGGTCGCGTAGCAGTTCAATGATTTCCTCTGTCATCACACATTCCAACTGACACTGATGCTTCTGGCGGAAACGTTCAGCATAGGGAAACCAACCAAGGAGCTCCTCCAAAGTGCCGATGGGAAAGTGGATAATGACAGTTTTATCACGCAGATCCTGAACTACGTCCAGCACAGGTGTCGTTTCACCATCTTTAAATACCTGGATGCGAAAGTTGATGAAGTACTTTTTATTACTCATCACACAGCCTTGATCAGTCTCACAGGTCAGTAATATATTGCCGGAGTCGTCATCAATTAAATTTACCTGCCACTGACCAGGGCCAAGTTTAACGCGGGCTCCGTCATTAAAATCAAAACGAATACCATGCAACGCTTTTTGGGTAGGAATAAAAGGGCGTGTAGAGAACAACAGAGGTGTTTGTCCGTCTATTATGTTTGGCAGTGTGTCATTATTACTCACTGTAAAGCTCCTTTTTATCGAATTAGTAAGGCATCATGTTAGGCGATAAACTAATATCACTGACGATCTCAAAAAAAAAAAAAAAAAAAAAAAAAAAATAACCAATCATTATGGAAATTATTTTCACAAGCTCTACTAAATTTAGCGCTGTAATTAACCCAATACTTTCACAAACAATGAAAATATCGAAAACCAGTTATGGAGGGTTCCCCTCCTTTGCGGCATGCTGTAAGTGTTTAAATCACTGCAACTTATTCATCGTGCTTATACATCCATCATGGAATATAAATAGCGCTAAACGTATTCATAAAAATAATATTCAAGCAATTAATATTGTTTTTATGGATACCTTCTTCGCCTACAACCGCTCCACGACTTCAATTTTTCACTGAATTAAAAATAACATTTTAAGTATATTCGCAGAATATCTGCTCAAAGTAATATTATTTTTATAGATTAATAATTCAAATTCTATCTATTAAACAATTTAATGATTTCGTGAATGTTTTGCGAAATAATAAAAAATATTTTTACAATATCTCACTTGGTATTTTAGGGTAATTTAAAGCCAATACGTTAATTAAATGTAAATAAAAAGCATAAAATAATGAGCATATGATTTTTTGATATAAAAATTAAAAAAACACTCTATTACAAACATTTTATGTTCTGTATTGTTACATTGTGACTGAGCACACAATATCTCCACGCCTTATTATTGCGGTCTCTCCTGATAGTTTGTAGTCATAGTGGATGCGGCCTATCAAAGAAATTCAGTTAATATTATTAAGGAAGCCAACTCATCTTTAGCCACAAAGCGCATGACAAGCAGGAAGAGTATATCTATAGATATCTCTTCAGAAAAAAATAATGATTATGAGGCTAATGAACAAAACAAAATGGCCTGATTCGCTACATTTATCGTCTAAAGAGTGAAAACCACTAAACAAATCAATAGAATATAACCAATAACATAAAATGCATGGCATATGAGGGAACAATTTTGCTATTTTCATGCTGCATGTTTCGATAGCAACACATTTCGTAGATTTACATTAACTCCTTTTTTTCTCCACGATTGGCTCGTACCTTGCCGCTACAGTGAAGCAAGTCAAGCCAACAACGATACGCAGAAACACGAGGTCCTCTTTTAATGGCGAATTTCTTTATTGATCGCCCCATTTTTGCCTGGGTGCTGGCAATCCTGTTGTGTCTGACAGGTACCCTGGCGATTTTTTCATTGCCCGTTGAACAATACCCCGATCTCGCGCCACCGAATGTGCGAGTGACCGCTAACTATCCCGGCGCATCGGCCCAGACGCTGGAAAACACCGTGACCCAGGTTATCGAGCAAAATATGACCGGCCTCGATAATCTGATGTATATGTCATCTCAGAGCAGCGGCACCGGTCAGGCATCTGTCACGTTAAGTTTTAAAGCAGGCACCGATCCGGACGAAGCCGTGCAGCAAGTACAAAACCAGCTGCAATCAGCCATGCGAAAGTTACCGCAGGCGGTGCAAAATCAGGGCGTGACGGTGCGTAAAACCGGCGATACCAATATTCTGACCATTGCCTTCGTCTCTACCGATGGTTCGATGGATAAACAGGATATTGCCGATTACGTTGCCAGTAATATTCAGGATCCGTTAAGCCGCGTAAATGGCGTCGGGGATATCGATGCCTATGGTTCGCAATATTCCATGCGTATCTGGCTGGACCCGGCGAAACTCAACAGTTTCCAGATGACGGCTAAAGATGTCACTGATGCCATTGAGTCACAGAACGCGCAGATTGCGGTTGGGCAACTTGGTGGTACGCCTTCCGTCGATAAGCAGGCGCTCAACGCCACCATTAACGCCCAGTCACTGCTGCAAACACCAGAACAGTTCCGCGATATCACCTTGCGGGTGAATCAGGACGGCTCAGAGGTAAGGCTGGGCGATGTCGCCACCGTCGAAATGGGGGCGGAGAAATACGATTATCTTAGCCGCTTCAATGGTAAGCCAGCCTCCGGGTTGGGGGTAAAACTGGCCTCCGGCGCGAACGAAATGGCGACAGCGGAGCTGGTGCTCAATCGTCTTGACGAGCTGGCGCAGTATTTCCCGCATGGACTGGAATACAAGGTGGCGTATGAAACCACCTCGTTTGTTAAAGCCTCCATTGAAGACGTGGTGAAAACGCTGCTGGAAGCTATCGCTCTGGTTTTCCTCGTTATGTATCTGTTCCTGCAAAACTTCCGCGCCACGCTGATACCCACTATCGCCGTGCCGGTGGTGTTGATGGGAACCTTCTCCGTACTTTATGCCTTCGGTTACAGCGTAAACACCTTAACCATGTTCGCGATGGTGCTGGCGATCGGTCTGCTGGTGGATGACGCCATCGTGGTGGTGGAAAACGTCGAACGTATTATGAGTGAGGAAGGACTCACTCCTCGCGAAGCCACACGTAAATCGATGGGGCAGATCCAGGGGGCACTGGTCGGGATTGCGATGGTGCTTTCGGCGGTATTTGTACCAATGGCCTTCTTCGGCGGCACCACCGGTGCCATCTATCGCCAGTTCTCTATTACCATTGTTGCGGCGATGGTGCTGTCAGTACTGGTAGCGATGATCCTCACTCCGGCTCTGTGTGCCACGCTACTTAAGCCACTGAAAAAAGGTGAGCATCACGGGCAAAAAGGCTTTTTTGCCTGGTTTAACCAGATGTTTAACCGCAACGCCGAACGCTACGAAAAAGGGGTGGCGAAAATTCTCCACCGTAGCCTGCGCTGGATTGTGATTTATGTCCTGCTGCTTGGCGGCATGGTGTTCCTGTTCCTGCGTTTGCCGACGTCGTTCTTGCCACTGGAAGACCGGGGCATGTTTACTACCTCGGTACAGTTGCCCAGCGGTTCAACCCAACAACAGACCCTGAAAGTCGTTGAGCAAATCGAGAAATATTACTTCACCCATGAAAAAAACAACATCATGTCGGTGTTTGCCACCGTTGGTTCTGGCCCTGGGGGTAACGGGCAAAACGTGGCGCGAATGTTTATCCGCCTGAAAGACTGGAGCGAACGCGACAGTAAGACCGGCACCTCGTTTGCCATTATCGAGCGTGCAACGAAGGCGTTTAACAAGATTAAAGAAGCTCGCGTTATCGCCAGCAGCCCGCCAGCAATTAGCGGTCTTGGTAGTTCTGCGGGTTTTGATATGGAGTTGCAGGACCACGCTGGAGCAGGTCACGATGCGCTGATGGCAGCACGTAACCAGTTGCTGGCGCTGGCGGCGGAAAACCCGGAGCTAACCCGTGTGCGCCATAACGGCCTCGACGACAGTCCGCAGTTGCAGATTGATATCGACCAGCGTAAAGCTCAGGCGCTGGGCGTTGCTATCGACGATATTAACGACACACTGCAAACCGCCTGGGGTTCGAGCTATGTGAATGACTTTATGGATCGCGGTCGCGTGAAGAAAGTCTATGTGCAGGCAGCTGCGCCGTATCGCATGCTGCCAGATGACATCAATCTCTGGTATGTCCGAAATAAAGATGGCGGCATGGTGCCCTTCTCTGCTTTCGCGACCTCACGCTGGGAGACAGGCTCACCGCGTCTGGAACGCTATAACGGTTATTCTGCGGTTGAGATTGTTGGGGAAGCCGCACCGGGGGTCAGTACCGGTACGGCGATGGATATTATGGAATCGTTAGTGAAGCAGCTGCCAAACGGCTTTGGTCTGGAGTGGACGGCGATGTCGTATCAGGAGCGGCTTTCCGGCGCGCAGGCTCCGGCGCTGTACGCTATTTCCTTGCTGGTGGTATTCCTGTGTCTGGCGGCGTTGTATGAAAGCTGGTCGGTGCCGTTCTCGGTAATGCTGGTCGTGCCGCTGGGGGTTATCGGCGCGCTGCTGGCAACCTGGATGCGCGGGCTGGAAAACGACGTTTACTTCCAGGTGGGCCTGTTAACGGTCATTGGTTTATCGGCGAAAAACGCCATCCTGATCGTCGAGTTTGCTAACGAGATGAACCAAAAAGGCCACGACCTGTTTGAAGCGACGCTCCACGCCTGCCGTCAGCGTTTACGCCCGATTCTGATGACCTCGCTGGCATTTATCTTCGGCGTATTGCCAATGGCAACCAGCACGGGTGCCGGTTCCGGTGGTCAGCATGCGGTGGGTACTGGCGTAATGGGCGGGATGATTTCGGCCACTATTCTGGCTATTTACTTCGTGCCGCTGTTCTTTGTGCTGGTGCGCCGCCGCTTCCCGCTGAAGCCGCGCCCGGAATAAGCAATAAAAAAGGCGACATGCCAATGTGTCGCCTTTTTCAACTTTCCGATTAAGAACCTGCTCAGCGGGTTCTTGCTGTTTGTACTTTGTCTCAGGAATTACTTACGAAGCATAACTTCGATAAAGTCTTTCCAGTTCCCCAGTTCACGTTCAATCATAACAACCTCTCTTATAATTATGGGTATTCTACGGAAACAATATACCGTGGTGAAGCTAATTTACTCGATTGCTGCGATGACTACCTCCGGGGGACAAACCTTATGTAAATACTATGGTCCTGCAGTGATGATTTGTATGTGATACACAGCAACATTTCGAGATATTCATACGGCATCTAATACTGATTTAATTCTGGTTAAAATACAGACAGATAACAAGATGAATATTCTTAATGTTTACGTTAAAAATGTTTAATATTATTTAATAGTTGTTAATTTGAACACTTCGATAATGTTATATTTCCTGATGATCATTTGCAGGCAAAATGTTTTCACCCTTAAATGAGTATTTATTCTCATAAATCGAAAAAGGATTCATTATGGTTACACTTTACGGCATCAAAAATTGTGACACCATTAAAAAGGCTCGCCGTTGGCTGGAAGCCAATAACATCGACTATCGTTTTCATGATTACCGCGTCGATGGATTGGACAGCGAATTATTGAACGGTTTTATCAACGAATTAGGCTGGGAAGCGTTACTCAACACCCGTGGTACAACCTGGCGTAAACTGGACGAAACCACCCGCAATAAAATCACCGATGCGGCCTCTGCGGCGACATTAATGACTGAAATGCCTGCAATTATCAAACGTCCATTGCTCTGCGCGCCTGGTAAGCCTATGCTGCTGGGTTTCAGTGAATCCAGTTATCAGCAATTTTTCCATGAGGTGTAGTCTATGTCGTGCCCGGTTATTGAGCTGACACAACAGCTTATTCGCCGCCCTTCCCTGAGTCCTGATGACGCAGGATGCCAGGCTTTGTTGATTGAACGTTTGCAGGCAATCGGTTTTACCGTTGAACGCATGGACTTTGCCGATACGCAGAATTTTTGGGCATGGCGTGGACAGGGTGAAACGTTAGCCTTTGCCGGGCATACCGACGTGGTGCCGCCTGGCGACGCCGACCGTTGGATCAATCCACCGTTTGAACCAACCATTCGTGACGGCATGTTATTCGGGCGCGGTGCGGCAGATATGAAAGGCTCGCTGGCGGCGATGGTGGTAGCGGCAGAACGCTTTGTCGCACAACATCCCAACCATACGGGGCGACTGGCATTTCTGATCACCTCTGATGAAGAAGCTAGTGCCCACAACGGTACGGTAAAAGTCGTAGAAGCGTTAATGGCGCGTAATGAGCGTCTCGATTACTGTCTGGTTGGCGAACCGTCGAGTATCGAAGTGGTAGGTGATGTGGTGAAAAATGGTCGTCGCGGATCGTTAACCTGCAACCTTACCATTCATGGCGTTCAGGGGCATGTTGCCTACCCACATCTGGCTGACAATCCGGTACATCGCGCAGCACCTTTCATTAATGAATTAGTGGCTATTGAGTGGGATCAGGGTAATGAATTCTTCCCGGCGACCAGTATGCAGATTGCCAATATTCAGGCAGGAACGGGCAGTAACAACGTTATTCCAGGTGAACTGTTTGTGCAGTTTAACTTCCGCTTTAGCACCGAACTGACGGATGAGATGATCAAAGCGCAGGTGCTTGCCCTGCTTGAAAAACATCAACTGCGCTATACGGTGGATTGGTGGCTTTCCGGGCAGCCATTTTTGACCGCACGCGGTAAACTGGTGGATGCGGTCGTTAACGCGGTTGAGCACTATAATGAAATTAAACCGCAGCTACTGACCACAGGCGGAACGTCCGACGGGCGCTTTATTGCCCGCATGGGGGCGCAGGTGGTGGAACTCGGGCCGGTCAATGCCACGATTCATAAAATTAATGAATGTGTGAACGCTGCCGACCTGCAGCTACTTGCCCGTATGTATCAACGTATCATGGAACAGCTCGTCGCCTGATGAGTGGTTCTGCAAGAGGAAATAAGCATGGACTGGCTGGCTAAATATTGGTGGATTCTGGTGATTGTCTTTTTGGTAGGCGTCCTGCTGAACGTGATTAAAGATCTCAAGCGCGTCGACCATAAGAAATTTCTCGCCAACAAGCCGGAGCTTCCCCCGCATCGTGATTTCAACGATAAGTGGGACGATGACGACGACTGGCCGAAAAAGGATCAACCGAAGAAGTAAGCTAAGTGGCCGGATAAGGCGTTAACGCCGCATCCGGCCATGATGCCTGATACAGTCTTATCAGGCCTACCCGGCTATTATTACATCATTTCAATCACATCATCATCGCCAGGCTTACCGCCACTTAGCGCTTCGTCGAAATAATGTTTCGGAATGGTATAACGCAAGTGACCCAGGGCTAATTGCATACTGCGATTGTCGATCGCATGGCCTAAATCCTCCACGATATCCAGCGTCACATCGCCACCGGCACTGATTAACGCTTCCTGCGCCGCAACCGCATGCGCCAGATCGATAACCGGATCTTCACCGCCATGAATCAAGTGAATTGTTGTGGCTGTAGACGCGGTTTCCGGCAGGCTCGCGTAGCGTCCGTTGAAGGCAATGACGCGCGAAGCAAGGCCCGGTTCGGCTTTAATGCTCTCCAGCGCCATAATCGCGCCTTGTGAGAAACCGATTAGCGCCGTGGCATTAGCCCCTACTCCGCTTTGTTTCTGCCAGTAGCGCACCGTCTCAATAAACGTCGGCATGATCGCATCCACACGCGCCTGGCGATTATCTTCCGTAATACCCTGCACCGAAAACCACTGACGCCCCGCCGGATTACCGCTCGGCTCCGCGCCACCGACACTCACCACCAGCGCATCAGGAAACAGCGGCGCAAACCAGCTACCTATTTCCCCCATTGCCACCGGGTTATCCCCGACACCGTGGAAAAGCAGTAACAACTGTTGTGCTGGTTTATCCGGGCTTTGAACAACAAAATGGTCATGTTTCATGGCGAACTCCTTAACTGATGTCATTAATTTTACGCCGCTGACTCACAATGACCATGGGAGAAAATTGAAGGAGTCAGTGAAAAAATTGCCATTGCGTTATGCGATCGCGCAGACGCTCAGTGCGAACATCATCAAGTGCGAATAGCGCCTGCGCGGCCTCTTCCCGCTGGCGAACCAGTAACAGCTTACGGCCTGAAAGTTTAAGTGTGGTACATAACTGCGCGTCACTGGCGTTTTTCTGTAAACGCCCACGCAGCGCCGGTAATGCCAGTTCGCTGGTTTGTAACAGACGCATTAAGCAACCTAACGACGTTAATAGCGGACGATGAGTGAAAGCAAAACCGGCCAGTTCAAGCCAGTCGTCGTCAGAAAGGACGGCATCGTTTAGTGGATCAACAGGAAGCATTTCGCCATTCCACTGCGCGAGAGCTTGCGCATCGCGACGTAAGCGGTAATGCTCACGTTCAGCCAGCTGTTTACCCGCATCACTCATCGGTAACAGCGCCATCGCCGTATAGCAACCGCTGCTGGCTTCACGATGATTACCCATTCGCACCAGCACAAAACCGCAGCGTTGCCAGAAACGCCATAACTCCTCGGTGTAACCAAAACTCACCGAAAGATAGTCGAGGTCATGCGTATATTGCAAAGCACCAACAATAAGCTGTCGCCCTGCGCCTTCCCGCTGACGAGCCGGATGAACTGCTATCCGGCTAACCCGCCGTCCGCGCAATGTCGCCGCCAGTGGATTGCTGCCGTGCGCCGCCAGCGACTGGGCCACCAGATTACCCCGCGGGCGACGAAAACCCGCCCATACCGCCTGACTGAGTTCTTGAGATAATCCGCCCTCATCCACCAGCCACAGCGCTCCGGCAATCTCGTTTTCGCCAGCCGCCTGTAAAAAATGTTGACCTGGTGCATCCATCATGCGGCGTAAATCCAGCGGCGAGGTCCGGTAGTGCGCACCAGACAATAACTGATAAACCTTTAACGGCGTTTCTGGCTCACTTCGCCATAACGTCTGTCCAAATGCGGAAATGACGATATTGCCTTGTGGTGTATGGGTGAAGTTTTCATCGTCAAACACCAGTGCCTCACTAACCATTTTTTCCAGCGGGCATCCCTGTGCCCAGCGGATCGGCTGTTGCAGTTCAAAACGGTGTAAATGCGGAAAGCGAGCGCAAAATTTCAGCAAAAAACCACGTCCTGTACCTTCGTAGCCCTGCACCGTAGTGGTTAACAACGTTCGAGGAAAACGCGATACCAGTTGATACAACAACGGCGCAGGTATAGCTGCGGCTTCATCGACCACCAGCCAGTCGGCTTGCTCATCGCTGGCTAACAAGGCATCCGGCGCAATAAAGCGAAACTTCTCGCCCGCAAATTGTGCCAGTACATCCGTTGCCGCTTTTGCGGGCGCGGTGACAATCGCACTGCCCGCAATACGAGAAATAAGTTGCCCTGCCAACGCCGACTTACCGCGCCCACGCGCAGCAGTTACCGCTGCCACGCCCGGCGGCATGGTCAGTAGCTGCTGTAAGAGTTGCTGTTGTTCTGGTTGTGGTGCGCCGGTAGCGGGGTGCCAGTCAGTACGGGGAGTAAAATGCGCCAACGAGAACGGCTGGTTTTGCCGCCAGAGGATGGCGTCGTTATTCGCCGTAAGTACACGTTTGAGGTGCAGGACAAAATGCGGCGTCGCAATAGGGTCAGGGCAATCACTCCAGCGCAGCGAGTCGGCATCAGGTTGGTTTTCCCACTCATCCCATACAGGGAGTAACAACACCAGCCAGCTTCCCGCTTTCAACGTTCCGCTAAGTGCCGCAAAGGCAGCGGCATCAAAGCCGTGGCGGGCGTCGAATACCGCATGCCGGAACTCGCGCCCAAGTAAAGTTTGTAGTGCCGAGGGAGAACAGTGGTTTTCAGCATCTGGCTGCGGCGAAATCCACAGCCAGTCGCCAGGTAAGGCATCACGCAACTTAAGCGCATGATCAAAACACCAACGCTCTTCCCCGCTCAACACCAGCAAGCGGCGGATCCCTTCACGTTTCATTTGCGCTGTTAATGTGTGAAGCGCAGTCAGTTCAGCCATCCCTGCCCCGGAAGTTAAATGCTTTTACCAAAAGTATTGCATTGTGCCGGATCGCCGCTGTCGAAACCACGTTTAAACCAGCTGTAGCGTTGCTGAGAAGTGCCATGAGTGAAACTGTCTGGTACTACTCGCCCCTGACTTTGCTGTTGTAAACGGTCATCGCCGATGGCCTGCGCCGCGTTCAGCGCCTCTTCCAGATCGCCGGTTTCCAGAACACCTTGCTGCTGCATACTATGCCCCCAGACACCGGCAAAACAGTCGGCCTGGAGTTCCATACGCACAGATAAGCGGTTTACTTCCGCCTGCGTCGCGTTTTGTTGCAGTTGACGAACTTTCGGCTCGATGCCTAGCAGTTTCTGCACATGATGACCGACTTCATGAGCGATAACGTACCCCTGGGCAAAATCGCCATCCGCGCCAAGTTTGTCTTTCATGTCATCATAGAAGGAGAGATCGATATAAACTGTGCCATCCGCCGGGCAATAGAATGGCCCCATAATGGACTGTCCCGCCCCGCAGCCGGTACGCGTCATTCCACGGTACATTACCAGCTTCGGTTGCTGATAGGTTTTACCCATCTTCTCGAATTGCTGTCCCCAGGTGTCTTCCGTGGTTGCCAGAATCACCGAGGTGAATTTTGCGGCTTCGTCTTCATTAGGGCTAATTGACCGCGTTGATTGCTGTTGGGAAACCGGCTGTCCGGTCATCAACCCGGTTAAATCAACGCCATAGTAGCCTGCAACCAGCACGACTATCAGTAAAATCAGCCCGCCTTTACCGCTTGGCAGGCGAAAACCGGGACCGCCCATAGACGGACCACCAGAGCTGTTGCGCCTGTCTTCAACATTGTCACTTTCACGTCGCCCTTGCCAACGCATAGATACCTCAACATTATATTCATTATAGAAATGATCGTAGGTGGTTCAGAGGAAGATTACCACAGGAAAGCGGGATGAAATGGCGGAGGAATGAGCGTTCAATACTCATCTTATGAGAGCGGTTGTCTTGCCGTGCCAGCAGCACGGCAAGATGATGAACAGAAAAATCAGTCCAGCTGTACACCCAGGCGGCGGGCAACGGCTTCATAGGCTTCGATCAGGCCACCGAGGCTCTGGCGGAAACGGTCTTTGTCCATTTTCTCCAGCGTTTCTTTGTCCCACAGACGGCTGCCGTCCGGGGAGAACTCATCACCCAGAACCACTTCGCCTTTGTACAGACCAAACTCCAGCTTGAAGTCGACCAGAATCAGACCAGCATCATCGAACAGTTTTTTCAGCACGTCGTTCGCTTTGTAGGTCAGCTCTTTCATACGCGCCAGGTTCTCTTTGCTCACCCAGCCAAAGGTTTCGCAGTAAGATTCGTTGACCATCGGATCGTGCATGGCGTCGTTTTTCAGGAACAGATCGAACAGCGGCGGGTTCAGTTCAATACCTTCTTCGATTCCAAGACGTTTCACCAGAGAGCCAGCAGCACGGTTACGCACGACACACTCAACCGGCACCATATCCAGCTTTTTCACCAGACATTCGGTATCGGAGAGCAGACGCTCCATTTGAGTCGGGATACCCGCTTCAGCCAGTTTGCTCATAATGAAGTAGTTGAACTTGTTGTTCACCATACCTTTGCGATCAAACTGCTCAATGCGCGCGCCATCCCCTGCTGACGTATCATTGCGGAATTCGAGCACCAACAGGTCCGGGTTTTCCGTGCTGTATACGGTTTTCGCTTTACCACGATACAACTCAGCTTGCTTTTGCATCTTTATCACTCCTGGGTGTGAATTAACGTTTTAAAATCTTTTGCTGTCTGGTGTGCCGGATGTATTGTCGGATGCGGCGTGAACGCCTTATCCGACCTACGTCCGACAAACAAATTTCGTGCGAATTACCGCTAAAATCGCGTTTTTCTGCCGACGCACACGTTTGCGTATCATATCAGAAAAAAGGGCCGGATGACTCCAGCCCTGTATTTTTACTTGCTAAACGCAGCCTGGAAGACAGCTACCAGCGCGTCGTTCTGACTCTGAGTCAGAGTATGACCTTTCGGATCGATGAACTGTAGGCTGCTGCGGTTATCTAAATCGCCAACCTGCAGTTTATAGTCACCGGATGCCAGACCTGGATCGCTCGCGCCCAGTTCGTGCCATTCGCTGTCAGACAGCGGCTTATAAGTTACGGCCATGTTGCCCTGCGAACGGGTGCTGTCGGTCACTTTCATGCCCACTTTTTCCAGCGCAGCTGGCAGACGTTGCCAAACCACATTGAACGGCCCGCGTACGACCAGCATTGGTAAACCGGTGTCATCAGCTGCACTTTGTACGTCCATAGTGGTGGAGGCACGATTTTGCGCAGCGTTCGCGGCGTCAGTGGCAGATTTATCCAGACCGGCGGAAATAACGTTCATCATCTCCGTGCTGTAACGCTGCATAGAAGCCGCGTCTGCAACCGGTTTGCCCGCCTGTTCCAGGTTCAGCAGTTTAACCGTAACCGCCTGCTGATAACCCTGCGGCTTAACAGAGATTTGATAACGACCACGATACTGCTCGTCTTCGTCCAGACGGTTCCATTGTACCCAATCGGTGGTCAGTGTCTGACCAGCATCATCACGTTGGGTGATGGTGTAGTTTTTCGCCTGCAGCACGCTAACCACCTGCGGCCACAGAGTATTACCACGACCATTTTCCACCAGCAATGAAGCGGTATCGCCCGTGAACTGGGTGCGCGCGCCAGAAACCAGTGCCAGCGGCTGGGCTGGTGGACGAATGTCCAGCGCCTTACCGACGGCACCACTACCGTTGGTCACCGGGATTGCATAATCGCCGGAGGTCACCGGCAAGATCATTCCAGCCGGGGCATGAAGCTCCGCAAGCGGTGCCGCTTCCAGGTAGGCTTCATCACCACTGACCTGACGCTTATAGCGTGAGTCAGAACTACAGGCAGCGAGTAATAAAACAAGCGAAACACCCGCAACCTTTGCCAGGCGCGACTTTTGAACAGAGTAAGCCATCAAATCTCCCTAAACTTTACAGCAAACCGGCATGCTTAAGCGCCGCTCTGACCGTCTCACGACCACTGTCGGTGATTGGTGTCATTGGCAGGCGCAGCGTATCGGTCGCCACAAGACCCAGTTCCTTACATGCCCATTTCACCGGGATTGGATTGGGTTCGACAAATAGTTTGTTGTGTAATGGCATCAGACGCTGATTAATAACGCGTGCCTCGGCAAAATGCCCTTCTGCTGCCAGTTTGCACATCTGGGCCATATCACGCGCTGCGACGTTAGCCGTAACGGAAATAACCCCATGACCGCCTAATTGCATGAAGTCCAGCGCGCTCGCATCATCGCCGCTCAGCAGAACAAAATCATCTGAAACCAGCTCTTTGATCTGGTTTACACGCGTTAAGTTCCCTGTTGCCTCTTTGATTCCGATAATATTTTTTACTTTCGCCAGACGGCCCACCGTTTCCGGGAGCAGATCGCAGCCAGTACGGGACGGCACATTATACAGAATTTGCGGCAGGTCAGTATGTTCAGCGATGGCTTTGAAATGCTGATACAAACCTTCTTGCGACGGACGATTGTAGTAAGGGGTTACCGTCAGGCAGCCGACGATACCACTGTCATTGAAGCGCTGCGTCAGGCTAATGGCTTCCGCAGTAGCGTTAGCGCCGGTCCCGGCAATCACCGGAATGCGCCCGTCAGCCAGCTCCAGCGTCATCATCACCACATCAGCATGTTCGTCATGATTTAAGGTAGCGGACTCGCCAGTGGTGCCAACAGAAACGATCGCCGAAGTACCGCTGGCGACATGATAATCAATCAGTTTTTTCAAGCTAGCCCGACAGACATTACCTTTTTCATCCATCGGAGTAACAATCGCGACAATACTTCCCGTGAACATGGGCCATCCTCTGTGCAAACAAGTGTCTCAATGGTACGTTTGGTATGGCATTAAAAGCAAGCAGACAGAACCGTTCTGATTGTTGTATGCATGTTTTTTTTATGCTTTCCTTAAGAACAACTCACCCCTTGAAGGAATAACCAGTTTGACACTGTCATCGCAACATTATCTGGTGATCACTGCGTTGGGTGCCGATCGCCCTGGAATTGTGAACACCATCACCCGTCATGTCAGTAGTTGCGGCTGTAATATTGAAGACAGTCGCCTGGCGATGCTGGGAGAAGAGTTCACGTTTATCATGCTGCTTTCCGGTTCATGGAATGCCATTACTCTGATTGAATCAACGTTACCGTTGAAAGGTGCCGAGCTGGATCTTTTAATCGTGATGAAGCGCACGACGGCGCGTCCGCGTCCGCCAATGCCAGCATCTGTCTGGGTTCAGGTCGATGTGGCAGACTCCCCGCATTTAATTGAACGCTTCACAGCACTTTTCGACGCGCATCATATGAACATTGCGGAGCTGGTGTCACGCACGCAACCTGCTGAAAATGAACGGGCTGCGCAGTTGCATATTCAAATTACTGCCCACAGCCCCGCATCTGCGGACGCAGCAAATATTGAGCAAGCGTTCAAAGCCCTATGTACAGAACTCAATGCACAAGGCAGTATTAACGTCGTCAATTATTCCCAACATGATGAACAGGATGGAGTTAAGTAATGAATCCACTGAAAGCCGGTGATATCGCACCGAAATTTAGCTTGCCGGATCAAGACGGAGAACAAGTTAATTTGACCGACTTCCAGGGACAGCGTGTTCTGGTTTATTTCTACCCGAAAGCCATGACCCCCGGCTGTACCGTACAGGCCTGCGGCTTACGCGATAACATGGATGAGTTGAAAAAAGAGGGCGTTGATGTGCTGGGTATCAGCACCGATAAACCCGAAAAACTCTCCCGTTTTGCGGAAAAAGAGCTGCTTAACTTTACGCTCCTGTCTGATGAGGACCACCAGGTGTGCGAACAATTCGGCGTCTGGGGTGAAAAGTCCTTCATGGGCAAAACCTACGATGGTATTCATCGCATCAGCTTCCTGATTGACGCTGATGGCAAAATCGAACATGTCTTTGACGATTTCAAAACCAGCAATCACCACGACGTTGTGCTGAACTGGCTGAAAGAACACGCCTGATTACTTTGCTCCATTCCGTGCTGGCTGCGCTTGCGGCCAGCACATCTCACATCTTCTCACTGCCCTGCAACACTCGTTTCAAATTTTTTTGCTGAAGGTCAGTCTTGCGCGATTTGCCCATCGGGCCAGGCGTGAATCACGGCTTTGATCAGCGTCGCCAATGGAATGGCGAAGAATACGCCCCAGAATCCCCACAAACCACCGAAGATCACCACCGATAAAATAATCACCAGCGGATGCAGGTTAACCGCTTCGGAGAACAACACCGGTACTAACAGGTTGCCGTCCAGCGCCTGAATAATCAGATACACCGCGAAGCAGCTCCAGAATTCCGTGCCTGCACCAAACTGGAATAGCGCCACGCCAACCACCGGAATGGTCACCACAAATGCGCCAATGTATGGAATAAGTACCGAGAAGCCGACCAGCACCGCCAGCAGCAGCGAATAGTTCAGCCCGAAGAGTAAGAACCCCAGCCAGGTGGCGATCCCCACCACGATCATCTCCAGCACTTTGCCGCGGATATAGTTGGTGATTTGTTGATTCATCTCCTTCCACACCTGTCCTGCCAGTCCACGGTTGCGCGGCAGCACCCGGCGAACGGCGTTCAGCATCTGCTCTTTGTCTTTCAGCAGGAAGAAGACCATCAATGGTACCAGCACCAGATAGACGGCAATGGTCAGCAAACCGACCAACGAGGCGAGGGAAATTTTCACCACCGAATCGCCCATGGTCAGCATCCGACTGCGCATATTTTCGGCCATTGCATCAATAATGCCCGCATCCATTAACGCCGGATAGCGGCGCGGCAACGTGGCGGCAAAGTCAGAAAGTTTATTAAGCATCCCCGGCATATCGCGGATTAAGTAGATGCCCTGCTGCCAGGCGATAGGCAGTACCACGAACGCCATCAGTAGCAGGATGCCCACAAACAGGATCAGCACGATAGATGTCGCCCAAGGGCGGGAACAGCCAATAGACTGCAGGGGGACAGTCGGCCATTCCAGCAAATAGGCCAGCACAATAGCCACCAGCAACGGCGCGAGTAGGCCGCTAAAGAAAAAGATAATGCCAAAACCAGCAACCAAAATAACCAGCAAGGCAATCGCTTCCGGGTCGCTAAAACGGCGGCGATACCATTGCATCAACATTTCGAGCATACAGACCTTCCCTGAACCTCAAGAGCGGGATTGCGATCCGCAATTGTATCGAAATGCCACAAAAAAGACTTCGCTTTTTATGACGGATTCAGGAAACTGAAAAGTCATTTGAGTGGGCTAATCTTCGCCGTTACACTCAAAGGCGGCGCGGTGGGAACGATATTTCACAGTATCGGTCAAATGACTATCTCCAGAAATACAGGATAGAGGTTATGTTCAGGCAGTTGAAAAAAAACCTGGTTGCAACCCTCATTGCTGCTATGACCATTGGTCAGGTAGCCCCGGCATTTGCCGACAGCGCAGACACCTTGCCGGATATGGGAACCTCCGCAGGAAGCACGCTTTCCATTGGTCAGGAAATGCAGATGGGCGACTATTATGTCCGCCAGCTACGCGGCAGCGCGCCGTTAATTAATGATCCACTATTAACGCAGTACATTAATTCACTAGGAATGCGTCTGGTTTCGCATGCCAATTCGGTTAAGACGCCGTTCCATTTCTTTTTGATCAATAACGACGAAATTAACGCCTTTGCTTTCTTTGGCGGCAACGTGGTGCTGCACTCTGCCCTGTTCCGTTATTCCGATAACGAAAGTCAACTGGCTTCAGTTATGGCGCACGAAATCTCCCACGTCACCCAACGTCACCTGGCGCGAGCGATGGAAGATCAGCAGCGCAGCGCGCCGCTGACCTGGGTCGGCGCGTTAGGTTCTATTTTACTGGCGATGGCCAGTCCGCAGGCGGGGATGGCGGCGCTGACCGGTACACTGGCGGGAACGCGCCAGGGGATGATCAGTTTCACCCAGCAAAATGAACAGGAAGCGGACCGCATTGGTATTCAGGTGCTGCAACGCTCGGGATTCGATCCGCAGGCGATGCCGACCTTCCTCGAAAAATTACTCGATCAGGCGCGTTACTCCTCGCGCCCACCAGAAATTCTGCTCACTCACCCACTACCGGAAAGCCGTCTGGCTGATGCCCGTAACCGTGCCAATCAGATGCGCCCGATGGTGGTGCAATCGTCAGAAGATTTCTATCTGGCAAAAGTGCGCACACTGGGGATGTATAATTCCGGACGTAACCAGCTCACCAGTGATTTGCTGGATGAATGGGCGAAAGGAAACGTTCGTCAGCAACGAGCGGCGCAATATGGTCGTGCTCTACAGGCGATGGAAGCCAATAAATACGACGAGGCGCGTAAAACGCTGCAACCGTTACTGGCGGCAGAACCTGGCAACGCATGGTATCTCGATCTGGCTACTGATATCGATCTTGGGCAAAACAAAGCCAATGAGGCGATCAATCGTCTGAAAAATGCCCGCGATTTACGCACCAATCCGGTGTTGCAGCTCAACCTGGCGAACGCTTATCTGCAAGGCGGTCAACCACAAGAAGCGGCCAATATTCTGAATCGCTACACCTTTAATAATAAAGATGACAGCAACGGCTGGGATTTGCTGGCACAGGCGGAAGCCGCGCTAAATAACCGCGATCAGGAGCTGGCTGCGCGAGCAGAAGGTTATGCGCTCGCCGGACGACTCGATCAGGCCATTTCGCTGTTGAGTAGCGCCAGTTCGCAGGTGAAATTAGGCAGCCTGCAACAAGCGCGTTACGATGCGCGCATCGACCAGTTGCGCCAGCTGCAGGAACGCTTTAAGCCTTATACCAAGATGTAATTCGCATTAAAGGAAGAACAATGACCAAACAGGTAAAAATCTACCATAACCCACGCTGTTCAAAGAGCCGGGAAACGCTGAACCTGCTGAAAGAAAACGGCGTGGAGCCAGAAGTGGTGCTCTACCTTGAGACACCCGCCGATGCGGCAACGCTGCGTGATTTGCTGAAAATGCTGGGGATGAATAGCGCCCGTGAATTGATGCGCCAGAAAGAGGATCTTTATAAAGAACTGAACCTGGCTGACAGTTCGCTTAGCGAAGAGGCGCTGATTCAGGCAATGGTGGATAATCCGAAGCTAATGGAGCGCCCGATTGTGGTCGCGAATGGCAAAGCGCGGATTGGTCGTCCACCGGAGCAGGTACTGGAAATCGTGGGTTAAGAAGTGCTCCATCGCTAGTTGAAGCACATTGCCGGATGCGACGCTTGCCGCGTCTTATCCGGCCGACGAATACTATGGGTGCATATCCGACAATAAACGTCTTGTCTACAGTTTCAGAATTTCTTTCACAAACGGAATGGTCAGCTTACGTTGCGCGGTAATCGACGCACGATCCAACTGATCCAACGTCATAAATAACGTGCGCATCTCTCTGTCGAGCCGCTTCAGCAAGAAACGCCCCACATCTTCCGGCAGTTCAAAACCACGCAAACGCGCGCGTAACTGTAGCGCCTGCAACTTATCTTCATCAGAAAGTGGCTGCAATTTGTAGATCTGCCCCCAGTCGAGACGCGACGCGAGATCCGGTAATCCAAGATTCAACTGCCGCGGTGGACGATCGCCGGTGATTAACAACCGTGTTTTGCCCGATTCCAGAATTCGATTGTAGAGATCGAAAATCGCCATCTCCCACAACTCATCGCCTGCAATACACTCAATGTTGTCGATACAGACCAGCGACAAATGCTCCATACCGTCGAGCACTTCCGGAACAAACCAGGTGCGTTTATCCAGCGGGACATAGCCCACCGCATCGCCACGCTGCGACAATTCCGCGCAAGCCGCGTGCAGCAGATGGCTGCGCCCCGCGCCTTCGCGTGCCCAGAGATAGATGTAACCGCTATGTTCCTGACGCAGCACGTTTTGCAGCGCGGCCAGTAAAGAGGAGTTATCCCCCGGCCAGAAACTTGCAAAGGTTTCGTCGTCAGGAAGATAAAGTGGCAAAGAGAGCTGTGCCGGTGTGTTCAGAGATACCTCAACCAGGATTTCACAAAATCGCGAGAAGTTTACCACAGAATCCCATGATGTTTGAACCGGGCAGCAACACTGCCCGGTCGGTACATTATTTGTCTGTTATATCCGCGTCTTCTGCGTCCAGCACCACTTCTTCAGGGCGCAGCACACTAATCAGTTTGAAGATCAAACTTAAGCCGATACCGACGATGGTCGCCAGCGCCATACCTTTCAGCTCCGCCGCGCCGATGTTTACCTTCGCGCCACTGACACCGATGATCAAAATCACGGAAGTCAGGATCAGGTTCTGTGCTTTGTTGTAATCCACTTTCGATTCGATCAAAACACGAATACCGGAAGCACCGATGACACCATAAAGCAGCAGCGAAACGCCGCCCATCACCGGCAATGGGATCATCTGGATAGCAGCAGCCAGTTTACCGACGCAGGAAAGCAGGATAGCGAAAATCGCTGCCCCGCCGATAACCCAGGTACTGTAAACACGGGTGATCGCCATCACGCCAATGTTTTCCCCGTAGGTGGTATTTGGCGTGGAGCCAAAGAAGCCGGAGATCACGGTCGACAAGCCGTTAGCAAACATCGAACGGTGCAGACCTGGATCGCGCAGCAGATCTTTTTTGACGATATTAGCCGTTACCACCAGGTGCCCTACGTGTTCGGCAATAACCACTAACGCCGCTGGCAGAATAGTCAGAATGGCAAACCACTCGAAGCGCGGCGTATAGAGGGTTGGCAGCGCAAACCAGTGAGCATTAATAATCGGCGTGGTATCGACAATTCCCATTGCGAAAGAGAGCGCGTAGCCCACCAGCACGCCAATTAAAATCGGGATAATTGCCAGAAAACCACGAAACAACACGGAACCTAAAACCGTGACCGCCAGGGTGGTAATGGAGATGATGATGGTTTTGGAGTCTGGCGTTTGCCCTTCAGCCGGGAGTAAACCTGCCATACCGGCAGCTACGCCCGCCAGCTCCAGACCGATGACGGCAACGATTGCGCCCATTGCCGCAGGTGGAAACAGCACGTCCAGCCAGCCGGTCCCCGCTTTCTTCACGATAAAAGAAACCAGGCAGAACAGCACGCCGCACATAATAAAGCCGCCCAGCGCGACTTCATACCCCAACGGCAACAGTAACAATACCGGTGAAATAAAGGCAAAGCTGGAACCAAGATAAGCCGGAATTTTCCCTTTACAGATGAAGAGATACAGCAGTGTTCCTATACCGTTAAATAACAGTACAGTCGCCGGGTTAATATGAAATAAGACGGGCACCAGGACGGTTGCACCAAACATGGCGAACAAATGTTGCAAACTAAGCGGGATTGTCTGTAAAAGTGGCGGTCTTTCACTCACCCCGATAGCACGGCGCGTCATAGTATTATCCTCTGTATTATGTGTTATAGGCGCTTTACTCAAAAAAAAGCCGACTCTTAAAGTCGGCTTTAATTATTTTTATTCTTTATTTCGTACCAAAGATTTTGTCACCGGCATCGCCGAGGCCCGGAATAATGTATCCGTGCTCGTTCAGTCCCTGGTCAATCGATGCAGTATACAGTTCGACGTCCGGGTGCGCTTTTTCCAGCGCAGCGATACCTTCTGGCGCAGCTACCAGCACCAGAACTTTGATGCTGCTGCAGCCCGCTTTTTTCAGCAGGTCGATGGTCGCGATAACGGAACCACCGGTTGCCAGCATTGGGTCAACGATCAGCGCCATACGCTCATCGATGTTAGAAACCAGTTTCTGGAAGTACGGTACCGGCTCCAGCGTTTCTTCATTACGGTACATACCGACGACGCTGATGCGCGCGCTCGGAACGTTTTCCAGCACACCGTCCATCATCCCCAGACCCGCACGCAGAATTGGCACAACGGTAATTTTCTTACCTTTGATCTGGTCGATTTCTACCGGGCCGTTCCAGCCTTCGATAGTGACTTTTTCCGTTTCGAGGTCGGCGGTCGCTTCGTAAGTCAGCAGGCTACCCACTTCGGAAGCGAGTTCGCGAAAGCGCTTGGTGCTGATATCTTGCTCACGCATCAGTCCCAGCTTGTGTTTGACGAGTGGGTGTTTGACTTCCACGATCTTCATACTCTTTCTCCTTTGAGGGGCAGCCACAAAAAAAATCGACGGATTATACCTCCTTTCTTCAAGCCGGCAATATTATTTTCGTTGACTTTAGTCAAAATGATAACGGTTTGAGATAAAGTTATTTTGTATTCAAATGGTTATGGAAGAAGATTATTCCATCCGAAAACGATCCTTTGCCCTGGTACAAGTATTGTTTTGCCGCGCGCCTGGGGAAAAGACGTGCAAAAAGGTTGTGTAAAGCAGTCTCGCAAACGTTTGCTTTCCCTGTTAGAATTGCGCCGAATTTTATTTTTCTACCGCAAGTAACGCGTGGGGACCCAAGCAGTGACCGATAAAACCTCTCTTAGCTACAAAGATGCCGGTGTTGATATTGACGCGGGTAATGCTCTGGTTGGAAGAATCAAAGGCGTAGTGAAGAAAACGCGTCGTCCGGAAGTGATGGGCGGTCTGGGCGGCTTCGGTGCGCTGTGTGCATTGCCGCAAAAATATCGTGAACCCGTGCTGGTTTCCGGCACTGACGGCGTAGGTACCAAGCTGCGTCTGGCAATGGACTTAAAACGTCACGACACCATTGGTATTGATCTGGTCGCCATGTGCGTTAATGACCTGGTGGTGCAAGGTGCGGAACCGCTGTTTTTCCTCGACTATTACGCAACCGGAAAACTGGATGTGGATACCGCTTCAGCGGTGATCAGTGGCATTGCGGAAGGTTGTCTGCAATCGGGCTGTTCACTGGTGGGTGGCGAAACGGCGGAAATGCCGGGGATGTATCACGGTGAAGATTACGATGTCGCTGGTTTCTGCGTTGGCGTGGTAGAAAAATCAGAAATCATCGACGGCTCTAAAGTCAGCGATGGCGATGTGCTGATTGCACTCGGCTCCAGCGGTCCGCACTCGAACGGCTATTCGCTGGTGCGCAAAATTCTTGAAGTCAGCGGTTGTGATCCGCAAACCACCGAACTTGATGGTAAGCCATTAGCCGATCATCTGCTGGCACCGACCCGCATTTACGTGAAGTCCGTGCTGGAGTTGATTGAAAAGGTCGATGTGCATGCTATTGCGCACCTGACCGGCGGCGGCTTCTGGGAAAACATTCCACGCGTATTGCCAGATAATACTCAGGCAGTGATTGATGAATCATCCTGGCAGTGGCCGGAAGTGTTCAACTGGCTGCAAACGGCAGGTAACGTTGAGCGCCATGAAATGTATCGCACCTTCAACTGCGGCGTCGGGATGATTATTGCCCTGCCTGCTCCGGAAGTGGACAAAGCCCTCGCCCTGCTCAATGCCAACGGTGAAAACGCGTGGAAAATCGGTATCATCAAAGCCTCTGATTCCGAACAACGCGTGGTTATCGAATAATGAATATTGTGGTGCTTATTTCCGGCAACGGAAGTAATTTGCAGGCAATTATTGACGCCTGCAAAACCAACAAAATTAAAGGCACCGTACGGGCAGTTTTCAGCAATAAGGCCGACGCGTTCGGCCTTGAACGCGCCCGCCAGGCGGGTATTGCAACGCATACGCTCATCACCAGCGCGTTTGACAGTCGTGAAGCCTATGACCGGGAGTTGATTCATGAAATCGACATGTACGCACCCGATGTGGTCGTGCTGGCTGGTTTTATGCGCATTCTCAGCCCGGCGTTTGTCTCCCACTATGCCGGGCGTTTGCTGAACATTCACCCTTCTCTGCTGCCGAAATATCCCGGATTACACACCCATCGTCAGGCGCTGGAAAATGGCGATGAGGAGCACGGTACATCGGTGCATTTCGTCACCGATGAACTGGACGGTGGCCCGGTTATTTTACAGGCGAAAGTCCCGGTATTTGCTGGTGATACGGAAGATGACATCACCGCCCGCGTGCAAACCCAGGAACACGCTATTTATCCACTGGTGATTAGCTGGTTTGCCGATGGTCGTCTGAAAATGCACGAAAACGCCGCGTGGCTGGATGGTCAACGTCTGCCGCCGCAGGGCTACGCTGCCGACGAGTAATGCCCCGTAGTTAAAGCGCCAGCTCTGCCGCTGGCGTTTTTCAATTCACCTGTAAATCGCAAGCTCCAGCAGTTTTTTTCCCCCTTTTCTGGCATAGTTGGACATCTGCCAATATTGCTCGCCATAATATCCAGGCAGTGTCCCGTGAATAAAACGGAGTAAAAGTGGTAATGGGTCAGGAAAAGCTATACATCGAAAAAGAGCTCAGTTGGTTATCGTTCAATGAACGCGTGCTTCAGGAAGCGGCGGACAAATCTAACCCGCTGATTGAAAGGATGCGTTTCCTGGGGATCTATTCCAATAACCTTGATGAGTTCTATAAAGTCCGCTTCGCTGAACTGAAGCGACGCATCATTATTAGCGAAGAACAAGGTTCCAACTCTCATTCCCGCCATTTACTGGGCAAAATTCAGTCCCGGGTGCTGAAAGCCGATCAGGAATTCGACGGCCTCTACAACGAGCTGTTGCTGGAGATGGCGCGCAACCAGATCTTCCTGATTAATGAACGCCAGCTCTCCGTCAATCAACAAAACTGGCTGCGTCATTATTTTAAGCAGTATCTGCGTCAGCACATTACGCCGATTTTAATCAATCCTGACACTGATTTAGTGCAGTTCCTGAAAGATGATTACACCTATCTGGCGGTGGAAATTATCCGTGGCGATACCATCCGTTACGCGCTGCTGGAGATCCCATCAGATAAAGTGCCGCGCTTTGTGAATTTACCGCCAGAAGCGCCACGTCGACGCAAGCCGATGATTCTTCTGGATAACATTCTGCGTTACTGCCTCGATGATATTTTCAAAGGCTTCTTTGATTATGACGCGCTGAATGCCTATTCAATGAAGATGACCCGCGATGCCGAATACGATTTAGTGCATGAGATGGAAGCCAGCCTGATGGAGTTGATGTCTTCCAGTCTCAAGCAGCGTTTAACTGCTGAGCCGGTGCGTTTTGTTTATCAGCGCGATATGCCCAATGCGCTGGTTGAAGTGTTACGCGAAAAACTGACTATTTCCCGCTACGACTCCATCGTCCCCGGCGGTCGTTATCATAATTTTAAAGACTTTATTAATTTCCCCAATGTCGGCAAAGCCAATCTGGTGAACAAACCACTGCCACGTTTACGCCACATTTGGTTTGATAAAGCCCAGTTCCGCAATGGTTTTGATGCTATTCGCGAACGCGATGTGTTGCTCTATTATCCTTATCATACCTTTGAGCATGTACTGGAACTGCTGCGTCAGGCTTCGTTCGACCCGAGCGTACTGGCGATTAAAATTAACATTTACCGCGTGGCGAAAGATTCACGCATCATCGACTCGATGATCCACGCCGCACACAACGGTAAGAAAGTCACCGTGGTGGTTGAGTTACAGGCGCGTTTCGACGAAGAAGCCAACATTCACTGGGCGAAGCGCCTGACCGAAGCAGGCGTGCACGTTATCTTCTCTGCGCCGGGGCTGAAAATTCACGCCAAACTGTTCCTGATTTCACGTAAAGAAAACGGTGAAGTGGTGCGTTACGCACACATCGGGACCGGGAACTTTAACGAAAAAACCGCGCGTCTTTATACTGACTATTCGTTGCTGACCGCCGATGCGCGCATCACCAACGAAGTACGGCGGGTGTTCAACTTTATTGAAAACCCATACCGTCCGGTGACATTTGATTATTTAATGGTGTCGCCGCAAAACTCCCGCCGCCTGTTGTATGAAATGGTGGACCGCGAAATCGCCAACGCGCAGCAAGGGCTGCCCAGCGGTATCACCCTGAAGCTAAATAACCTTGTCGATAAAGGCCTGGTTGATCGTCTGTATGCGGCCTCCAGCTCCGGCGTACCGGTTAATCTGCTGGTTCGCGGCATGTGTTCGCTGATCCCCAATCTGGAAGGCATTAGCGACAACATTCGTGCCATCAGTATTGTTGACCGTTACCTTGAACATGACCGGGTTTATATTTTTGAAAATGGCGGCGATAAAAAGGTCTACCTTTCTTCCGCCGACTGGATGACGCGCAATATTGATTATCGTATTGAAGTGGCGACGCCGCTGCTCGATCCGCGCCTGAAGCAGCGGGTGCTGGACATTATCGACATATTGTTCAGCGATACAGTCAAAGCACGTTATATCGATAAAGAACTCAGTAATCGCTACGTTCCCCGCGGCAATCGCCGCAAAGTACGGGCGCAGTTGGCGATTTACGACTACATCAAATCACTCGAACAATCTGAATAACCCTATGCCAATACACGATAAATCCCCTCGTCCGCAGGAGTTTGCTGCGGTCGATCTTGGTTCAAACAGTTTTCACATGGTCATAGCCCGTGTGGTAGATGGTGCCATGCAGATTATTGGCCGCCTGAAACAGCGGGTGCATCTGGCGGACGGCCTGGGGCCAGATAATATGTTGAGTGAAGAGGCAATGACGCGCGGTTTAAACTGTCTGTCGCTGTTTGCCGAACGGCTGCAAGGGTTTTCTCCTGCCAGCGTCTGTATAGTTGGCACCCATACACTGCGTCAGGCGCTGAACGCCACTGACTTTCTGAAACGCGCGGAAAAGGTCATTCCCTACCCGATTGAAATTATTTCCGGTAATGAAGAAGCCCGTCTGATTTTTATGGGCGTGGAACATACCCAACCGGAAAAAGGTCGCAAACTGGTTATTGATATTGGCGGCGGTTCTACAGAACTGGTGATTGGTGAAAATTTCGAACCGATTCTCGTTGAAAGCCGCCGGATGGGTTGTGTCAGCTTTGCCCAGCTTTATTTCCCTGGCGGGGTCATCAATAAAGAGAATTTTCAGCGCGCTCGCATGGCGGCAGCACAAAAACTGGAAACGTTAACCTGGCAATTTCGAATTCAGGGCTGGAACGTGGCAATGGGCGCTTCCGGTACCATAAAAGCCGCCCATGAAGTGTTAATGGAAATGGGCGAGAAAGACGGGATAATTACCCCGGAACGTCTGGAAAAACTGGTAAAAGAAGTTTTACGGCACCGTAATTTCGCATCGCTGAGTTTACCAGGTCTTTCCGAAGAGCGGAAAACAGTCTTCGTTCCTGGACTGGCGATTTTATGCGGTGTGTTTGATGCTTTAGCCATCCGTGAACTGCGCCTTTCTGACGGGGCGTTACGCGAAGGCGTACTGTATGAAATGGAAGGACGTTTCCGTCATCAGGATGTGCGTAGTCGCACTGCCAGCAGCCTCGCCAACCAGTATCACATCGACAGCGAACAGGCCCGACGGGTGCTGGATACCACTATGCAAATGTACGAACAGTGGCGGGAACAGCAACCGAAGCTGGCGCATCCACAACTGGAGGCGCTACTGCGATGGGCCGCCATGCTGCATGAGGTCGGGTTGAATATCAACCACAGCGGTTTGCATCGCCACTCCGCTTATATTCTGCAAAACAGCGACTTGCCGGGTTTTAATCAGGAACAGCAGCTGATGATGGCGACACTGGTGCGCTATCACCGTAAAGCGATTAAACTCGACGATCTGCCGCGCTTTACCTTGTTTAAGAAGAAACAGTTCCTGCCACTGATTCAGCTATTGCGCCTTGGCGTATTACTCAATAATCAACGTCAGGCAACCACCACACCGCCAACATTGACGCTGATTACTGATGACAGTCACTGGACACTGCGTTTCCCGCATGACTGGTTTAGTCAGAATGCGCTGGTACTGCTTGATCTGGAAAAGGAGCAAGAATACTGGGAAGGCGTGGCTGGCTGGCGGTTGAAAATTGAAGAAGAAAGTACACCAGAAATCGCCGCTTAATGCTTTGCGGGCCGACGAGAAATGTCGGCCCGCATTATTCAGGCACTTTCGCGAATGGGTTCGATTTCATTCAGCGTATCAATTAACGGTTGCGGCTTACCAATAAGATAACCCTGCATATAATCGATCCCCAAAGAGAGCACCGCCTCGCGGATCTCTTCGTTTTCAACGTACTCTGCCACTACCCGCATTTTCTTCATTCGCGCCAGGTGGCAAATCGACGCCACTATCTGATAATCCAGACTATTTGACACAATATTGCGGATAAAACTGCCGTCAATTTTAAGCAGATCGGCATTCACATTTTTAAGCCGCGCATAGCTGGCGTAGCCGGTGCCGAAATCATCAATCGCAATCTGGCAGCCTAATTCCTGAAGATGCTGCAAGGTGATTTGCGCCTGCTTAACATTGGTCAGAGCATTACTTTCGGTGACTTCAAAAATAAGTTGCCACGCTTCAATCTGATATTTAGCCAGCAGCTGACTGACTTCAACAGGAAAACGAGCCTGACATACCGAGGTTGGAGACAGATTAATAGCAAAACGGTGAGCGGGCATCTTCGCTCTGTTTTCAGCCATAAATTGCAGCGTATGCTCAATGACCCACATGTCGATACTCGACGATAAACCAAATTCGTGCGCGACCGGTAAGAAGCTATCGGGGCTGATCAGTTCATCATTCTCACCTTTCATGCGCAGAAGAATTTCATGGTAGACATCACCACGCATACCGGTAATCGGCTGGGCCATCAGGAAAAAATGGTTGTGTTCCAGCGCCCGCTGTAGCCGATTCATCATCGCGACTTTATCTTTCAATTCGCGTTGCAAATACATTGCTCCGCGACGCTGCATATTTTCCGGGGCGTTGGTCACGATGGAAAGTTCGGCCACCGTATTTAGCTCTCCCAGCAGCAGATAGATATGATTCACTGGCGAGCGCACATAGCAGTAACTGACGCCAATCTGCGGTTGCATCGGCATTCCATCCCAAAAGAAACGAAATTGCTTGAGATGGCTATCCAGTGCGGTAATGCGCTCCTGGTGCGATTCTGTATTCAGCCGCAGCGCGAGATCGTTACCCGAAAGCTGATAAACATCTTCACCCGGTTCCAGCAATGGTGACAGCCAGTGAGAAAGTTTTTGCTTGTATTGAATCCGCAGCATGATGCCATAATTCTTAACCAGCATTTCCATGCCAGGGATGCGTAAATAACAAAGCGCAGACCAGGGGGCATCACGTAACGCGCGATTCAGGGCGCGAACATTTGGCAGATGAACCACCGGGTCCACATACGCAAGCCGCTGAATGCGTCTGACTACCGCTCGCTGACGGGTTGCCAGTACAGCCATATAATTGACAATAAAAGAGAATACCAGATAACTGGAGGAGGTTATGGTCAGCTGCGTGGTATAGCCAGGATAAATGGGAATGTAATTTTGATAGCTGTGGATGCTGATCATCAACACGACCGCCCAGAGCAATGAAATCAGCTTATAACCATAGCGCATCGCTCCCCACATCATCAGGGGCAGCAATAATGACAAGGTGTAATTGGTGCTAAAAATCGTGCTTTTTTCATTTAACGGCATGCATAACAGCAACAATAAAGCACCTAATGCCAGTAGCCAGATTGCGAACTCTTTTTTGGTAACTTTGGCATCAACCTGCTGTTTTAATTGCGAATAATAGCTACGTAAATAAAACGGATTTCGCTCCACCCGAATGATGAAGTAGCACAGCGGGACACCAATCAGATTACCCACCAGCAAGGCCTGATAATTGATTAAGGTCCCGAGGTTAAAGGGCATGACGCCGACCAGATTTTCTCTGCTCGCCAGTAATCCAACAAACGCAGCAAACTGGAAAAGTATCAGAAACAGCGTTGCAGGAAACACAATCTGCCAGAATAGTCGCTGGGAAATTAAACGGCTATCACCATGTGAAACGTTGTTACGCCGGGGAGTAAAAACCCTGTAACCGCCCCAACAGAGAATGATAATGATAATAAAATTAGCCGTTAATGAGAGCGTTTCGTAAAAACCCAGCTCTGCATATTTGCGGACAAAAATCCCTAAGGCGATCCCTGGCAATGCCGCCCAGCTGAAAAACATCATCATGCTGATCATCAGTGCCAGTGGCAGATAAAAGAGAAAAACTTCACCGGAAGAAATATGCGCGAAAGTATTAATGTGGGCGAAAATGGGCAAGATTAAAGAAGGCAGGAACAGCGGAAGCCCCCACCATTTATCACGTATTTTTATATAAGTTGCATTCAGTTTCATAGATGCTCAGCAGAATCCCCCACATCCTGAAGGAGGTGTATTCAGACAGGCATCCCACCTGACTTCGAATGATGATTATTCATCACTATAGAGAGCAATGATTCTAAGTGTCATATGAAAGTTCCAATTGATATATATCAAACAAAATAACCCTGATTAATGAATTATTACGTTTATCATGTTAACTCATCATTATTACATCATCATTGTAAATAATTAAATTAACTTCCATAACATTAAAATATGTATCCACTGACGCTTTTTTACATAACGAAGAATTGACCATTTTGTCCTGTTGTGCCTTAATGTAAGTACCGTCCACGGCGTGGGACATACTTCAAGGAACCTTTTGTGAGTCAGGCAACCAGTATGCGAAAACGACACCGATTTAACAGTCGCATGACCCGTATCGTACTGCTCATCAGCTTTATCTTCTTCTTTGGCCGTTTTATCTACTCGTCCGTCGGTGCCTGGCAGCACCATCAGAGCAAAAAAGAAGCTCAGCAATCCACACTCTCCGTCGAATCACCGGTACAACGTTAGCGGTTACCTTCTCCACTCTCACAGAACATAACGGCACCTCGCTGTCGGATGCTTTTGCTCTTTGAGATTATCAAAGCGGCAGATATTCTTTCATCTTAAATTTTACGTCTTTGTTCTGACTGAAGTTCATCCTGTTCGGCTGCGAAATAAATACATCATTAATACATATGTTGTGATGATGTATTTTTATAAATTATTTCCCGCATGAATTTTAATAAATTTAATCTATTCCTTTATACGCAATACATTTACTTTCCTCTTTTGATGATCTTAAATGTCTTATTTTTCGTAATGTGTATAACAAGGAATAGTGATGAAATTTAAAAAATGTCTTCTGCCTGTGGCAATGTTAGCGTCATTCACTCTGGCAGGATGCCAGTCAAATGCTGATGATCATGCCGCCGATGTTTATCAAACCGATCAACTGAATACCAAACAAGAAACTAAAACCGTTAATATTATTTCCATTCTTCCCGCAAAAGTTGCCGTAGACAACGCCCAAAATAAACGGAACGCACAAGCCTTTGGCGCGCTTATTGGCGCTGTCGCTGGCGGTGTTATCGGCCACAACGTCGGGTCTGGCAGCAATTCCGGAACGACAGCAGGTGCAGTTGGCGGCGGAGCTGTTGGCGCAGCAGCGGGTTCTATGGTGAATGATAAAACCTTAGTGGAAGGTGTTTCTTTAACATATAAGGAAGGCACCAAAGTGTATACCTCCACCCAGGTGGGTAAAGAGTGCCAGTTTACGACAGGTTTAGCCGTTGTTATTACCACGACGTATAACGAAACACGTATTCAGCCAAATACCAAATGTCCTGAAAAGAGCTAATAATCAGGAGGAGTCATGAAGAAAGTTTTTCTTTGCGCCATCTTAGCCTCCTTAAGCTATCCGGCTATCGCCTCATCATTGCAGGATCAACTCTCGGCTGTCGCAGAAGCGGAACAGCAAGGTAAAAATGAAGAGCAAAGGCAGCATGACGAATGGGTCGCGGAGCGCAACAGGGAAATCCAGCAAGAGAAGCAACGTCGCGCAAACGCCCAGGCCGCGGCTAATAAAAGAGCGGCAACGGCAGCAGCGAATAAGAAAGCTCGTCAGGATAAACTGGACGCCGAAGCCACTGCGGACAAAAAACGCGATCAAAGTTATGAAGATGAGCTACGTAGCTTAGAGATTCAGAAGCAAAAACTGGCGCTGGCGAAAGAAGAAGCCCGCGTTAAGCGAGAAAACGAATTTATCGATCAGGAACTGAAGCACAAAGCTGCGCAAACCGATGTGGTGCAATCTGAAGCTGACGCAAACAGGAATATGACTGAGGGCGGTCGAGATCTGATGAAAAGCGTGGGCAAAGCAGAAGAGAACAAATCGGACAGCTGGTTTAATTAATCGATGTTAGTAACTTCAATCCTATGATTCGTGAGTATAAAAAACCCTCTGTAGTAACAGAGGGTTTTGTTCATTCATAGTGCAGGGTCAAATCATTCCCACTCGATTATATACAATCACTTTAATTACTTGATTTTCATAGTCTAAATAGAGACACATTACCCAATTTACCGTCAGTTTTACCGTCCACAGAAGAAAGTAACCCAACGGCAACGAGTTATCATTACCGGGCATATTAACATGCTGGCCAGTGGAAGAATGGGAAGTAAATAGCAGGCAAACATAATGGCTACTTTTTAACCTATCTATATATACCAAAGTCCGTGGGGGCTTCGGAAAAAGGTAACCTTCGTAACCTGCAACGAAAAATCAAAATAACTTAATGAATAAAAAGGATTTTTCAAAAACAGAGAAAGGTAATCTTCTGGTAACCAAAGGGTAATCAGGTTACCTTTTATAATAGTGATCTCTTCTAATTGGTAACATTATGATTTATATGAAAATATAAAACAGGTTACCTTTTGGGTTACCTCAGATTACCTTTTATGGGTAACCAAATTTCTCTTTTATAAACAATAGAATAAGCATTATTTTTACTGCCAATTACTGAGGTTACCTTTTCCCGACAGGCGATCCAAAAATACCGAAAGGATCGTGGCATTGTCCTCCCGATCGTCTCTGGCGCATACACAGGGCGCATAAATCCGCATGATTCTGCTGCACCCGCAACCCGACCACGCCCTCCCGTTATGGCCCGCTCCGACGCTTACGCACCAGTGCAAAAAAAGCGATCTATTTACTGCGCAGGCGTGGCGGGGTCACAACCGCGCGCTGGCGGTGCTGGCTGGAGATTCTGGCGGTGAGAAGGCGTAAAAAAACCCGCAGGAAGCGGGCTGAATGGCGCGTGGTGGCGCTGACGGAGAGTTGGTCATTGGTGGGGTTACTCTGAATCGTCGTCGGCAAGGCGGTACTTTTTGAAGCGAATAACCTCCAGCCCCAACCAGTCGTTCAGTTCCTTAAAGCGTTCCTGCAGCGGCTCGATCTCATTGCAGTTGAATACCTTCGCCGCTTTGATGGCATCACCAAAGCCACCGGCGTTACTCGGCACCACGCCCATGAGCGCAGGTGGTACCCGGTGCGCGGCTAGCTGGTCGTCACGGCTGACGCTTTTGATATCGGAGAAGTTATCTTTCGCCGCCACCTCGCCAATCGGGATCACCTTTACGCTGTCCGGCTTGCCGTTCGGCAAATACATCAGCAAATTGCGGAAGTTGCCGGGGCCACGGCTGTTCGCCAGCGCCACTTGCAGTGCTTCAATATCCGCCTCATTATGAGCCGGGTCGCTCAGGTAGAGAATGAACCCGGCATGACTGCCGTTCTTGTAGTAACGGCGACGAAACAACGTGGCGGAGTTATCCAGCCATGCCGCGTTCAACGCAGAGAGATATTCCGGCAGGCCGTAGATTTCCTGATTGATATCCGGCTCCAGCAGGTGGCCGATACTTCCCGGCGCAAACTCATGATCCACACGACCGGGCTGAACAAAGAAATAGTTCTCCAGCGCCTTACCGCGGCGGACATACTTCGCCAGCGCAGGCACCAGCGTTAACGGCTGGCCCAGCCGGTTATCCTGCCGCTCCAGATAAGCGTTGCCGAACACCAGATAGTCCAGCGCAAGGCGGCTGAACGCCTGCCGGGTTAGCAACGGATGAGGAATGAAGGTACCAACCAGCACATTGCGCTTCACGCAGATCGGGCTGGTATGATGCGCCGAAGCGCGGAACGACAGCGCCAGCGAGTTAAAATCCACCGGCGGCGCATACCATTTACCAAAGTCCACGCACTCCAGATAGTTCAGTATTTCCCGCCTGTCCAGCAGGGCTTCGGGTTCACCGAAGGTGAAAGCCATTGCGTTATTCATCCATACACCTTAATTAAGCCCCGCCCGCTGTTCGCGCCGCCAGAGCTTTCCAGTGGTTCATTGATAATGGCGTGCATGCACGCCCATGCCAGATCCGCGTGGGAGACTTCTTCCGAACGGCTGGCCTCGAAGGTCACCTGACGCCCGGACGGGGTCAGGGTTTTGCGGATCGCCATAAATGCCTGCGCCAGATCCGTCCATCCAGCGTCAAACTCCAGTCGGCGTTTACGGACAACGTCCAGCGTTTTCAGCACCAGACGCTGTTTCACTTCCGGGGAATAAGAGAATGCCTGCACTGCCGGGAAGAACTGTTTCACCAGTTGATGCACGCCGTGGCCGATGCCGGTCACGTCAATACCGATGTAAGTCACGTTATAGCGCTCGGTAATTTTGCGGATATTTTCCGCCTGCGCCGCGAAGTCCATCCCGTGCCACTGGTGCTTTTCAATTACCCGAAACTTGCCGCCCTCAATGACCGGCGGCGCGACCACCACGCACCCGGCGCTGTCACCGCTTAATGCAGGATCGTAGCCCACCCACACCGAGCGTTCGCCGAGTGGACGCAGGGCAAACGGCTTGTAGTCGTCCCAGACTTCCCAGCTATCGACCATGCACCCCTGCAACATGCTGAGCGGGAATACCGATGCGGTATCGTCGATAAACTGGCACATAAACAGGTTGGCGAACTCTTCCGGCGAGTTCTCCAGCCTGAGTTGCTCGAGGTCGAACAGGTCATAACCCTGATTGATGGCATCCTCAACGGTGACGATTTGTCGCCACTGGCCGTCTTCACACAGCCGCCCCGCCGCCAGCGCCCGATGGCTGATATCCAGTCGAATCTGTTCGCTCTTCGGCCTGCCCTTGTTGAACAGTTGCCCTGTCCAGAACTTATAGGCTTCATGGGTAATGCTGGACGGCGTGGAAAAGTAGGTCTGCCGCCAGCGTTTCTGGCTGGCCATCCCCGCCGCGTTACGGCGCAGTTCCAGAAAGCGGTGTATCCAGAAGTATTCATCCAGATACAGGTTGCCGTGATAGGTCTGGGCGGTGCGGGCATTGGTGCCGAGAAAATACATCCGCCCGTCGTTATGCGGCAGATGGATAACATCGCCTTTCAACTCAACATCAACCTCACGGGCAAAATCGACAATGTACTGGCGGAACTGGTGCGCCTGCGCTTTGGAGGCCGAGAGAAAGATCTGGTTGCGCCCGCTCTCCACCGCATCCATAAATCCTTCCCGCCCGAAGAACATCGTCGCCCCAATCTGGCGCGACTTGTTGATATCGCGGATACGGTGTTCCAGCCCGGCGCGGTACCAGTGTTTCTGGTGCGGATACAGTCCGTCCAGAAATAGCTGTTTCAGCTTCTCCGCCTGCTCCTCGCTGATATGGTTGGTTTCCGGCTGTCTGCGCGACCCGACGTTACGCTTCGCAAGAGCAGGATTCAGGTCGACCTCATTGCCTCCCTGCTGATAGCGTTCAACCCTTGCCCCGCGCTCCATCTGTCGCCAGAGCAGGTCGATCTCCTTAAAATCCTTCCCCTCCTTATTTTCCTTCACCGTGAGCTGGATCAGACGCGCCTCGGTCACCGCCGTCACTCGCTCCAGCGGGGCGGATTCATCCCAGCCGTCGCGCCGCTTCCAGCTATGCAGCGTGGTGACTTTTACGCCCAGCAGTTCGGCGATCCGCGCGATGCGAAAACCCTGCCAGTACAGATAGCGGGCTTTGCGGCGTGGATCTTCGTCCTGAAGGGCAAGCAGATGTTTTTCGATGTCTGGCGGCATAACGTCCTCTCGTTTCTGCCGTCAGCGTAAACAAGCCACTGCCTGCGCGTAGCAATGCCGCTTGTAACCCGGATGATTACAAGCGAAGCCCGTTGCCTGATAACGGAGGACTACCCGACCATTCGCTTATTTAGCCAACGCCGGGACTGAACGTTATGGACAAAAAGCCAAAGAAAAAACTGCTCTCTAAATGGGTGCGTATCGCCGTAGAAGGCGCAACCTGCGACAAGCGTACTATTGAACGCCAGTGGATCGAGCAAATGGCCGATACATACAGCCCAAAAGTGTACGGCGCGCGCATTAATCTGGAGCACCTGAAAGGCATCCTGCCGGACGGCCCGTTCCAGCGCTACGGCGACGTGGCGATGGTGAAGAAAGAAGAGATCGCCGAAGACGGTCCCCTGAAAGGCAAACTGGCGCTGCTGGCGCGTCTGGCCCCAACGGATTCGCTGGTCGAAATGAACCGCAAAGGGCAGAAGGTTTATACCTCGGTGGAAGTCGATCCGAAATTTGCCGACACGGGCAAAGCCTATCTGGTCGGGCTGGCAGTCACCGACGATCCGGCCAGTCTCGGCACCGAAATGCTCTCCTTCTGTGCCAGCGCGCAAAACAACCCGCTGGCGGCGCGTAAACGCTCGCCGGAGAACATTTTCAGCGTGGCAGAAGAGATTGAACTGGAGTTTGAAGAAGTGGAGGAAAGCAGCGGCGAATCGCTGTTTACCCGTATCAAAGCGCTGTTAAGTAAAAAGCAGAACCACGACGACCAGCAACGGGACGACGTGCATCTGGCGGTGGAGGAAGTGGCGACGTTCTGTAGCGAGCAGATCGACCAAATCCGCGAGGAGCTATCTAAACTGCAAACGCAGCATCAGCAGCTACAGACCGATTATTCCACGCTGAAAACTCAGCTTGCAAAACAACCGGCCACACCACCGCGCCAGCCTGCCACCGGTGGCAACACCGACCTGAAAACCGACTGTTAAGGAACCCCGATGCGTAACGAAACCCGCTTAAAATACAACGTTTACGTTGAAACCGTCGCCGGGCTGTCCGGCGTCCAGAGCGCCGCCGTCGAATTCACGGTAGAACCTTCCGTACAGCAGACGCTGGAAACCAAAATTCAGGCATCCGTGGAGTTCCTGACCAAAATCAACGTCCATGAAGTGGTGGATCAGGAAGGAGAAAAAGTCGGTATCGGCATTGATCGCCCGACGGCCAGCCGTACCGATACCAGCCAGCGTGAGCGTGAACCCGTAGACCCCACGTCAATGACGACTAACCGTTACCGCTGCGAAAAAACCAACTACGACACCGCGCTGAAATACGCCAAACTGGACGCATGGGCCGTACACCCGGATTTTCAGATCCGCGTGCGCGACAGCATCACCCGGCGACAGGGATTAGACCGCATCCTGATTGGCTTCAACGGTATCCTCGTTGCCGCCCAGACCGACTTCCAGCGTTACCCCCTTCTGCAGGACGTTAACAAAGGCTGGCTGCAGCAGTACCGCGACCACGCCCCGGAACGCGTCATGAACGAAGGTGTGGAAGGTTCCGGCAAAATCATCATTGGCAAAGGCGGCGACTATGAGAATCTGGACGCCATGGTCAATGACGGCGAAGAAAACCTGATTGACGAATGGCATGTCGACGGCGCAGATCTGGTCGCCATTTGTGGCCGTGGCGTCCTGCACGACAAATACTTCCCGATCCTCAACCAGCACAATGAGAACAGCGAAAAACTGGCGGGGCAGATTCTGGTCAGCCAGAAAACCATCGGCGGTCGCCCTGCCGTGCGCGTGCCGGGTTTCCCGCGCAACACCATTCTGGTCACCGCCTTCAGTAACCTGTCTATCTATGTCCAGAAAGGCACCCGCCGCCGCGCCATTATTGATAACCCCAAACGTGACCGGGTAGAGAACTTCGAGTCTTCCAACGATGCCTTTGTGGTGGAAGACTTCGGCTGCGGTTGCCTGTTTGAAAACATCAAGTTTGAGGACAAAGACGCATGATGACGCCTGCCCGCCGCCACCTGCTGCGCCATCAGGCGCAGGCCGTAAATCAACAGGAAAACCAGACCTACGCCAGCGGCTATGAACTGATGCTGGCAAAGCTGGCAACCGATAAACGCCGCCTGAAAGCGATCCAGTCCATTGAACGCAAAATCGAGGTTAAGGGTGAACTGCTGCCCGATTACCAGCCGTGGATAAGCGGCGTTCTGGCTGCCGACAGCCAACAGCAGGACGATGTGTTTATGACGGTGCTGCTCTGGACGCTGGATACCGGCGACTTTCCCGCTGCCTACCCCATGGCGGAACACGCCCTGAAACACAGCTGGGTAACGCCGGATCAGTACCAACGGCAGACCGCCTGCATGGTGGCTGAAGAGGTCGCCGACACCGCTCTGAAACAGCTTGCCGCCGGTACCTTTGTGGCGCTGGACAGCCTGCTGGCCTTTGCCGGACTGTTAGCCTCCCAAGACATGCCGGATCAGGTTCGCGCCCGCCTGCACAAGGCATTGGGGCTGGCACACAGCGAAAGCCAGCCGCAGGAGGCGCTGGCGCAGTTCCAGCGCGCGCTACAACTGGATGAGAACGTCGGCGTGAAAAAACTGATTGAGCAACTGGAGCGACAAATTCGCAACAGTCAGCCTACCGAGTGAGACCCTCACGACCGGCGGCACGGCTGGCCGCGCGTGGTTATACCACTGCAACGCCCGCCGTCCACCGCCGAACAGGGAGAATATAATGAGCTTTATTCAGGTTGCCCCCGCCGCCAGTCTGCCGGGGCTGGTTATCAGCAACCACCCTTTCTTTCCCGATATTGATACGCAACATCTGCGTGCGACCCAACGGCTGGACAGCACCGTCACCAACGAACGGCTGCGCGAGGCGCTGCTGATTGCGCTGGCCAGCGTAAACGACGACCTGCGGGGATGGCGGTATAACCACAAACCCGTGGCACAACTTGCATTGCGGAAACCACGACCGAACGACTGGACGGCGCAAGCGTTAACCTGCACCGCTACCGCCACGCGGTGTACAGCCTGACGCACGCAAACCTGCTGGAACGCTACCGTAACTTTGATGCCACCGCCCACGGCAGCAAACTGGTGGAACAAAAGGAAAGCACCGCCGACGATCTGGCGCGCGATGCCCGCTTCGCAGTGCGGGATATTCTGGGCAAGCCGCGTAGCACGTTTGTTCTGGTATAAAAAGAGTACGGATATGCGATGCGCATCACCGTATCGCCTCATCTGAACGCTGGATGCCCCTTCCCCACCAGAGTTAGTGTCTGACCCAACGAAAGAACTTACAGGGGAAAATACCATGACTATTCAGGCAGCCAGAACCCGCCCAATGACCGATACCGCTCGCCGCATCAGAGATACCATAGTTAGCGTCGGCGTTCGCAGCACATGGCCGCTGCGCGATCTGGCCGACTACGCAGATATAGAAATAGTTAACGCTGAATTTATTGTGACACAGATGGAACTGGCCGGTTATCTGAAGAAAACCCACTGGGGCCACTATATGTTAACCAGAGCGGGTATTGAGGCGGCATAATGAGTTTGAAGGTAGTGTTTGCCTGATAGCCATAATAGCCCGATTCGTCGGGCTGTTTTCATTTGACGCTGACTTACTCTATTCTACATTTAGTCAAGAGCCGACCAATACTCAGACTCTAACCAAGAGCACAGCATTTCAACATTTCTGATAGCTTCGAATATTTTCTCTTTAGTCGGGGATATTGTAGGTGGGAATAACCACGATTTTTCTTCCTGTTCGGAAGCCAAAAGTAGCTCACACTCCTGAATAAAGTATGGGCGAGGATATTTTTCCAAGTCATTTTTTGAGTGAGAAATATTAATTGAGGTAAGTTCCTCAGGATGCTGGACACGATTTCTCACCAAGGGAATTTGTTCAATTATTTCCAAATTTGCAGGACATTTTGCCATTTCCAACTCAATTTTGTTGAAAATTTCACGATAGCCATTAAACCAACCCTTCTTGAAATTTATATCAGATTTCACGCTATGATATCCTAAGCGATCTACCCACGCCTTCAGGTACAACTGAAGAGAAGACGAAAGCATCGATAATGCATGGTGCCCACAGGTTTCTAATCCCGACTTTGCATCTAACCATTCATCTAAAAAAGCTGGTTCATCACTCTCACCATACGGCTGAATATAAGGTTCCACTTCATTCTCAATATCATTCATGATGTTAACAAATGGTGCAGCAGCCGTTTCATAGAAATAAGTAACGAATCTTGTGCGCTCTTTAAGAAAAAATTCAATATCCACAACACCTCCTACACACAATGTTTAAGTTAATCAGTGCATATCGACTAATCTGGGCTGAACAAATAATCCTAACTTCTTAGCGCTGCTTGATATCTCCGTAATTATCCTTTGGGTTCAATACCTCGTGACTGAAGTTCCTTACGCAAAACGCGTTTTATCCATGTTGCGAGAGAGGTATCTCCATCTTTACGAGCCTGTTCTTCAAGCTGCTTTCTAAATTCATGAGCAAGACGAAGTTGGTACTGATCTGTTTTAGCCTTTTCACTTGACATTGTAATTACAAAATCCTTAGAATGATGTAGTTGTAATTACATCGCAATTACGTGATGTTTTGCAACCCTTAAACGAACGAAGCCCGCAGGTGCTACCAACACCAACGGGCCTCTGACCACAACATTAAAGAGGCTAATGCTATGGCTACCGCTAATAGTAACATACGCGCACATTCAAAGCTCTACACCTTCCTGAACGCCCGTTCCAACCGCCTGCTGCGCGAGATCCAGCCCCTGCGTCTGGTGTCTGTACTGGCAACAACTGAAATCGAGGCTCGCGACCTGCTGGCGGGTTTCCCGCTGGTGTTCGTCTCCTGCAAACCGCTGGAGGTGCGCCATGGTGCCTGAAACCAATATTCTGTCCTCTGAACTGGCGGACGCGATCCGCAAGATGGATATTTCACACCTGAACGCCGACGATACTCTGCTACTGGCCAACAGCAGCGAAGAGTGCTACGCCGGACTATGTCACGGCCTGCATTTTCTGGGTAAAACCTTCGTCTCCTTTGCCGACAGCAACGTGCTGGAATTCTCCGCTGAAAGCCTGTGCCAGCTAGGGCATGGCCTGTCGGCTACCGCGCTTCTGCTTCCGGCGCTGATCCAGCTCCAGAAGTCCGCTGAACTGAAAATCATCAATACCGACAGCGACGAGGCATAGCCCTCGCCAATCGCTTCCGCTTGTACTGCCCTCAGTTACAAGCGGAAGCCTTCCCTTCACTTCCCGCCCCTGTGCCACCATCCCCGCATCACCTGACGCCGCGCGGGAAACACCATGATTGTCTATAGCCTGCAAAACGAAACGCTCGATCAGCTCTGCTGGCGCATCTTCGGGCGCACTGCCGGGATTGTCGAACAGCTTTACCAGAACAACCCGCGCCTGTGCGAACTGCCGCTGCGCCTGCCACACGGTACGGCGGTTAACGTACCGGAACAGGCTCCCGCCACCGCACGTCAACGAATCAACCTGTGGGACTGACTATGAACGAACCCGTAACCGGCACCGTCGTCGCCGCTTCCGTAAGCGCATTCTCCATTGCCACGCTGTTCCCGACGCTACAGGCTCCGGTAGTGCTCGGCGCATTGTGTGGCGCGCTGCTGCTGGTGATTTCGCAAAAAGAGATCGGCCTGTTCCTGCGCATCATTTTCTTCTGCGTGGCGTTTGTGATCGGCCTGCTGACCGCCGACCTGTTTACCGCGCTGGTCGCCGGATATCTGCCGCAGCATCTGATGGAAAAAGTCTCCCCCGGTATCGGGGCGCTGCTCTCATCGGCGCTTACCGTCAAGGCGCTGCTATGGGCCATCCGACAACTGGATAACCCCGGTCAACTGCTCGACTTTTTAAGGGGACGCAAATGAAACTAATCCTGAGCCTTAACGCCATTATTTGCCTGCTGATTACCGTCCGCCTGTTCCTCTATCGCCGCATTCACGGTACTACCTATCGCCCGCTGTATAGCTGGCTGGCGTGGCTGCTGATGTGCTGCACCGCATCGGTGGCGGTACTGATTTGTTTCAGCCTGTACCGCTACGTGTTTATCGCCGAAACCGCCATCAACATCGTGCTGCTGATTTGCCTGAGCGCTGCACGCGGCAACGTCGCCAGTCTGATTAACCCCTTACGTCATCACCCGAAGGAGCCACGCCATGACTCGTACACTCACCCATGATCAGCAGCAGGCCGCCGCGTTGTATCTGGGTATCCCGCTGGCGGCATTACAGGCGGTGCAGGACATCCCTCCAGCTCTTGAAGTGTCGCATGGGAAAGCGCATCAATAGGAGCTTCAA